>MDSZ01149782.1_pt1 | contig 67947 bp, 63 predicted proteins | sample 811201 | NCBI WGS metagenome assembly MDSZ01 (sample SAMN05326647, study PRJNA326480) | marine metagenome | isolation source: seawater | place: Indian Ocean: North | collected 2010
GATTGGCAGGATGCCAGATGACACTGACCACAGGGAATGTGGTCGTGTTAATCACTAGTTAATAAAAAACCCAGCTATCAAGCTGGGTTTTTTTATTGCTGCTTTATCTTATTACAGAATATTTAGAACAGCGACCATTACAGCGGTTAGCACCAAAGAGCTACCGATAACGCCATTGACTGTGGTCAAAGGACCTTGCTTACCTTTAAGGGCATTGATTTCCAGTAAGGCAATGATGGCTAACATAGCCAGCATAGAAGGAGCACTCCAATCTAAAGCAGCCCAACCGCCAGCGCCACCGTGGCCGGAGGCTAGCATACAAAAGACCATTGGTGCGGAGAATAGAACATTGTGACGAGAAGCTAGTAATGCTTTTGCGCCCGCAGCAGCAGCGTCGCCGTCTTTCATGCCTAAAGCAACCTGCTGATTAGGCCAGATTACTAACCACACGTTTAGGAACATCAAGGTGCCGAAGATTGACCCAATATAGATGTAGTTGTTCATTGCTGAAGGTACTGTATACAGCATGATAACACCTGTTAGGAAGGTGCCCATTGCGCCCCAGCGGAACCACCATAATGCACTTGGTGCTAGCTTCGCTTTAGCATCAGCCAAGCCTTCTGGGCTGGCTTGTTTAAAATAGCCACCCTGTACGAAGTTGAAATAATACAACATACCAATCCAGGTAATACCGAAAAGTACGTGTGACCAGCGGAACAAAAATCCTAAAACTTCCATAAATAAGCCTCTCAATGGTTTTTATGTATGGGCTATGCCCAATTTTTTGTTGCCTTATTGTATCAATTTAAGAGGCTTTTGGAACAAAATAATCATAAATCAACGGATTTTTTGCCAAAAAATACGCAATTTACCCTTCTAGATCATCTAGATAGCGTTCTGCATCAAGCGCAGCCATACAACCAGTGCCGGCGGACGTGATGGCTTGACGGTAAATATGGTCCATCACATCACCAGCAGCAAAGACACCTTCTACACTGGTTTGCGTAGCATTACCTTCAGTGCCACTTTGCACTTTTAGATAACCATTTTCCATATCTAGTTGGCCGGCAAAGAGGTCGGTGTTGGGCTTGTGGCCAATAGCGATAAATACGCCATCAACATCAAGGGTTTTGAGACTGCCGTCGGTAGTGCTTTTAATTTGCATACCAGTCACCCCCATATCATCACCTAAAACTTCCTCAAGAGTGTGGTTCCATTCGATGGTGACATTGCCATTGGCGGCTTTGTCGGCAATGCGATCGGCGAGAATTTTTTCGGAGCGGAATTTATCGCGGCGATGAACCACTGTCACCTCGGCAGCAATATTGGCTAAATACAGAGCTTCTTCAACTGCCGTATTACCGCCACCAATCACGGCGACCTTCTTATTACGATAGAAGAAGCCATCACAGGTAGCACAAGCTGATACGCCTTTACCCTGGAAGGCCGACTCACTTTCCAGCCCCAAATATTGGGCACTGGCGCCAGTAGAAATAATCAAGGCATCGCAAGTATACTCGGTTCCTTGGCCTCGCAACTGGAACGGCTTTTGTTGCAGGTTCACACTGTCTATATGGTCAAATATAATATTGGTATCAAAGCGCTCAGAATGGGCCTTCATACGCTCCATTAAATCAGGCCCTTGTAACCCTTCCACATCACCAGGCCAATTATCAACATCGGTAGTGGTGGTTAATTGACCACCCATTTGCATACCGGTAATAAGTGTTGGCGCTAGGTTAGCACGGGCGGCATAGACGGCGGCTGTATAGCCAGCAGGGCCGGAACCCAAAATGATTAAACGGTGGTGTTGCACTTCACTCATGAAATTTTCCTTGAGAAGCTGAATTTAGGCATAGCAAAAATATGCGCCCGACGATAACATAATTCAAGCGCTGTTTTAGTAAAAATTAATAATAAGCAGGTTTTCGATATGTTGGATTGGTCAAAAATTGATACGGTGATGCTAGATATGGATGGAACCTTATTGGATCTCCATTTTGATACCTACTATTGGTTGCAGCATCTACCAGAACGTTATAGCCAATTAAAAGGGGTAACCGAGCAACAAGCTAAAAACATAATTTATCCCAAACTGATGTCTTTAAGGGGTCAGCTCGACTGGTACAGTATCGAACATTGGGCGACACAATTTGATATTGATATTGTGGCCCTGCAACATGAAGTCAGCCATAAAATAGGCTTTTTATCTGGCACTGAAGATTTTTTAAACTGGCTTAGCACTACGGACAAACAAATATTTCTTGTCACCAATGCTGATTATCACAGTCTAGGTGTTAAACAGCCCCATGTGCGCCTCGATAGATGGCTACATGGATTCTATCACTCACATGATTATGGCTTTGCCAAAGAAGAGCAGGGTTTTTGGCAGGCATTAGAAAAGGATATTGGTTATGATCCTGAGCGTAGTTTGATGGTTGACGATAATCTAGAAGTATTGGCGGCCGCTCAAGAAGCAGGTATTGGGCACCTTTTGGCTGTCAGCAAGCCGGACAGTCAGCGCCCGCCTCAGGATACGGGTAAATTTTTGAGTGTAGAAAATGTAGGGCAAGCGGTTCCTACTATAAAAGAGGCAAATTAATGACTGATAAATACACTAAAGTGCGTTTGGATAAGTGGTTATGGGCGGCACGGTTTTTTAAAACCCGTGCCCTAGCCAAAGCGGCAGTTGAGGGTGGTAAAGTTCATTACGATGGCCAGCGAAGCAAGTGTTCACGCATAGTCGAGCTAGGGGTAGAATTAACTATTCGCCAAGGCTGGGATGAAAAAATCGTTCAAGTCACAGGTTTATCAGAACATCGACGGGGTGCCACAGAGGCGGCCAAACTTTATCAAGAAACAGCGGCTAGTATGGACCGTAGGGCGGAACAAGCCGCGGCGCGAAAAGCCATGGGCGGCGCTATTTCAGAGCAGCGCCCAACGAAAAAGCAGCGCCGGAATCAGTCCCTATTTTGGCAAGGTTTGGAGGAATAAACCAGCCATTTACTTTGCTATAGCATAGGCATTAGCCTGACGTTACTAAGCTTATACGTGTTATAATTGTTCATATTAATTTGCTACTAATTGTTTGAGGTTGGGCCATGACTCAGGACCTTATGCGTGGGTTTTTGTTTAACAATATGGATATTCGTGGTGTACATATTCGTTTGGACGATAGTGTACAAACTTTACTCCAGCAACACACTTACCCTGCCCCCGTATCGGCATTATTAGGGCAACTATTTATTGCCAGTGCATTATTAAGCGCCAACCTTAAATTACAAGGCCGCCTAAGTGTTCAGGTGCGGGGTGATGGCCCTCTGGAATATGCCCTAGCTGAATGCCGTCTTGATCAACCCGGTACGCTGGCACCACTGTTGCTAAAAGGTTTGGCGCGCCATTCTGATGCAATTAATGACACCATGGGTTTGCATGAGTTATTAGGTAATGGCCAACTAGTAATCACCATTGAACCTGATGATGGTCAACGCTATCAAGGTATTGTGGGGCTTGAGTATGATACCTTGGCAGCTTGTTTAGAAGGCTATTTTTACCAGTCTGAACAGCTACCTACCCATCTACAGTTGGATATGAGCGAGACCCAAGCGGCCGGATTTATGGTCCAGCGTTTGCCGGCAGAAATAAAAAATGAGGCCAAGGCTGATGAAGAGTGGGAACTGGTGCATGCCCTAGTCACCACCTTAACCACAGATGAGTTGCTGGCGCTACCAGCAGATGAGGTGCTCAAACGGCTCTTCCATGAACACGATTTAACGGTATTTGCCGAACGCCCTGTGGGCTACCAATGTGATTGTAGTCGCGAGCGAAGCGCCCATGCTATCGTTGCCTTGGGTAAGGCTCAGGTGGATGAGGTCTTAGATGACCTAGGTAGTATTGTTATTGATTGCCAGTTCTGTGATAGCCAATATACCTTTGATAAGGTGGATTGCCATATGTTATTTGCGCCTAGGACGAACGACCCAGAGCAACAGGAAATCTTGCACTAATTTAAACCTTGGTTTGGTTATCAGCTAGCACCAAAGCGTATCGCCTTGTCATATTAGTTGCAAATGTTATCAGTTTTTCGAATAAGCTCTATTTTTAGCTATTGTAAATTTTCTCTGGCATAATCACGGCTCGTTTTTCGGTACTGATTCTGCTAACCACATACCCAGTCTCAGCACTCACAACAACCGAAGAACCAAACTGGTGCCGGGCCTTACTATTTGTAAGTGTCCAGAACTTTGATTCCCCAATGGTTTACCCACAAACTAAATCATTGGTTAAAAAGGTACAATTAAATGAATTTAGACGCTGAAGCTCCCACAACCTTCAAGCAACTTTCCCCATCAACCCTAATACAAAAAGCCATAGAGAATGGCGAAGGCACCCTGGCTAGTACAGGCGCCTTAAATGTTATTACTGGCCTTCGCACTGGTCGCTCACCGGCTGACCGATATATTGTGCAAGAGCCCAGTACTGAGGGAGATATTGATTGGGGTGCCGTCAACCGGCCCATTGCCGAAGCTGTTTTCGATGCCCTTTGGGCGCGTGTTGAAGACTATCTTAAAGATCATGACCAATACCAAGCCAAGGTGCATGTTGGCGCCGATGCTAATTATTACATTCCAGTTCGCATGACCACGCAAACAGCTTGGCAAAACTTGTTCGGTCAGAATTTATTTATCACCCCGGATCAATATAATCCCAAAGGCCATGGCGAATGGCAGATTTTGAATGTCGCTGGTTTTGAGTGTGTGCCCGAGCGTGATGGCACCAATAGTGATGGCTGTGTAATGATTAACTTTGCTCAGCGCAAAGTGTTATTGGCAGGTATGCGCTACGCTGGGGAAATGAAGAAAGCCATGTTCTCAGTACAGAACTTTTTATTACCAGCCCAAGACGTTTTGCCCATGCATTGTTCCGCTAATGTCGGCGATGAAGGTGACGTAACCTTATTTTTTGGCCTTTCTGGTACCGGTAAAACTACCTTATCTGCAGACCCTGAGCGTTATCTAATTGGTGATGATGAGCATGGTTGGGGTAAAGACGTGGTGTTTAATCTGGAAGGCGGTTGCTATGCAAAAACCATCAACCTAAGCCAGAAAAATGAGCCTATTATTTGGGATGCGATTCGCTTTGGGGCTATTGTCGAAAATGTATGGCTAGATGAACTTGGCCAAGCTGATTACGATAATACCGAATTAACGGAAAATGGGCGTTGCGCATATCCCCTTAAGCATGTTGAGAAGCGAACAGCTGATAATCTCGCTGGCGAGCCGGGTGCTATTATCTTTTTGACCTGCGATTTAACGGGTGTCTTGCCACCCGTATCTGTACTGTCTAAAGAAGCGGCAGCTTATCATTTCTTAAGTGGTTATACCGCCTTGGTAGGCTCTACGGAAATGGGCTCTAGCTCAGCGATCAAATCAACCTTTTCAACTTGCTTTGGGGCGCCATTCTTCCCTCGTCCAGCGGGCAAATATGCTGAATTATTGATGCAGCGTATCGAAGCCTTTGGCTCCAAAGTTTATCTAGTTAATACGGGCTGGACTGGTGGTGCTTATGGCACGGGCAAGCGCTTTAGTATTCCGGTTACCCGTTCCATTATCGCTGCCATTCAAAATGGCAATATAGCCAAAGCCGAAACAGTACATTTGGATGGAATAAATGTTGATATCCCTGTGGCTGTTGATGGTGTTGATAATGCCTTACTAAATCCACGTGAAACCTGGGCGGATAAAGATGCTTATGATGCAGAAGCTAAGGCGCTAATTGCTAAGTTTAATGAAAACTTTAAACGCTTTGACGTTTCTGAAACCATTGTGGCGGCAGGACCTAGGCTATAGTAACTAAGCGGCAAGGATAGAAAATAAGGCTCCTGTGGGAGCCTTTTTGATTTATGGGCCATGTTTGGGATAGGCTATTTAAAAATAGTCTGATGATAGCTAGGAATTAAATGACCATTGTATATCTAAATATAGGCAAACCTGAGGAAAGAGTGGATCGTCATGGCAAAACCTTTATGACAGGTATTGCTAAACAAGCGACTTCACGCAGCCTGATGATTAGCAGCGCTGGTGTGCAGGATGATGATAGTTACGATGATGTGCACGGTAAGCCAGATAGTGCTTTGCATGTATTTAGCCATGAACATTATGCGTATTTTGCCCAACGTGCCGGGGCGCCTATTGCCCATTGTAGCTTTGGTGAAAATCTCTGTGTAAGTGGCTTCACCGAGCATGACGTTTGTGTTGGTGATATTTGGCAGTTAGGCGATGCCCTAGTGCAGGTAAGTATGCCCACTGAGCGTTGTAGTACTATTGGCCGACGTTTGCATCTTCCCAAAATGTTGGATTGGATTCACGAGCATATGATGACGGGTTATTACCTGCGGGTACTAGAAGCGGGTGCCATTAGTGCCGAATCTGATATCGTGCGCATTGAACGCCCAGTGCCAGAGTGGACGATAGATCAACTTAACCAATTGTTATTTAAGCAGCGTGATAGAGAGCGTATGCAAGCTGCTTGTGGGGTAGCAGAATTATCCGCACAATGGAAAGATCGAGCTTGGCAGCTTTACGAGCGTGCCGGAATTTAAGTTTTGCTTAATTTAAGCTAGGAATATTTTTCCTGCGATATTTAAAACGCTCATGACTGCCCATATAAAGGCTAGCTAAGTGACAGCCAATAAGCCTTTTAATCGAGACAACCTATGATCCCTTCGCAAATTGCCCAGCAACTCGCTGTGCAGGTCTGGCAGGTAGAAGCTGCTATTAAATTACTGGACGAAGGCTCAACGGTTCCCTTTATTGCTCGTTATCGCAAAGAAGCCACAGGCACGCTTGATGATACTCAACTACGCACTTTGGAAGAACGCTTAGGCTACTTAAGGGAATTAGATCAGCGGCGGGTTGCAGTTCTAAAAAGTATTGGTGAACAGGACAAGCTCACCCCTGAATTAGAAGCAGCTATCCTTGCTGCCGATAATAAAACCCGTTTAGAAGATCTATATCTACCCTACAAGCCTAAGCGCCGCACCAAGGCGCAAATAGCTATTGAGGCTGGGTTAGAGCCGTTGGCCGATCTGCTGTTATCTAAGCCACAATTAATACCTGAGCAAGAAGCCCAAGGGTTTGTGAATACGGATGCCAATATATCTACTAGTAAAGAAGCTTTGGATGGTGCCAAACAGATCCTGATGGAACGCTTTAGTCAGGCAGTAGACCTGTTGGCCGAGTTGCGTGAAAAGGCTTGGCAAAGTGCCCAGTGGCAGGTGCAGGTTATAGCAGGCCAAGAAGCAACAGGCGCTAAGTTTCAAGATTATTTTGACTTTCAAGAGGCGTTTAAAAGTCTACCCTCCCATCGTGCCTTAGCTATTTTGCGGGGTCGCAATGAGGGCGTGTTATTGGCGCAGGTGGTTTGGTCGGAACATGGTCATGAGCCATTTGAAAACCGTGTGGCTAGCTACTGGCAAATACGTGACCAAGGCCGCCCCGGGGATAAGTGGCTGCAGGAAGTAATCACCTGGACTTGGCGCATTAAGCTAGCTAGTCAGTTAGAAACCACCCTCATTTCACGTTTGCGTGATGCTGCCGAAGAGTCAGCTATTCAGGTGTTTGCCGACAATTTAAAAGATTTATTATTGGCCGCCCCTGCAGGCAATAAAGTGACATTGGGTTTGGACCCTGGTTTACGCACGGGGGTAAAAGCCGTGGTGGTTGATGCTACGGGCAAGTTACTAGCTTATGAAACGATTTTCCCCCATGTGCCCAGAAATCAGTGGCAAGAATCCATTGCCTTATTAAGCAAATGGGTAACAGACTATAAGGTGGCATTGGTAGCCATTGGTAATGGCACGGCCTCCCGAGAGACCGATCGTTTGGTTAAAGATTTACAAGCACTGATTGGTGGTGGTGCCCCGCAGCGAATAATCGTTAGTGAAGCGGGTGCTTCTGTCTACTCAGCTTCTTCTATAGCTGCGGCTGAGTTCCCTGATTTGGATGTAAGCTACCGTGGCGCTGTGTCTATTGCCCGCCGCCTACAAGACCCCTTGGCGGAGTTAGTAAAAATTGATCCCAAGGCCATCGGTGTTGGTCAATATCAACATGATGTATCCCAAGTACAACTAGCCCGTCGTCTTGAAAATGTGGTGGAAGATTGTGTTAACAGTGTGGGGGTGGACCTAAACACCGCCTCAGCGCCACTACTGCAACATGTGGCTGGGCTAAATAAAAGCTTGGCGGAGAATATTGTCTTTCATCGAGACTTGCATGGTGCTTTTGCTAGCCGGAAACAGCTAATGGATGTCTCTCGTCTGGGTGCCAAAGCTTTTGAACAGGCCGCCGGTTTTTTGCGTATTCGTCAAGGCGATAACCCATTGGACGCAACTGCTGTGCATCCAGAGGCATACCAAGTGGTTGATAATATGGCGCAGAGTCTCAATTTACAGATAGGCCAATTACTAGGACACGCACAACTTACTAGTATACAACCTGCTCAGTTTGTAGCTGATAATTTAGGTGAGCAGGCCGTTAGGGATGTGCTGGCAGAATTACAAAAGCCGGGTCGTGATCCGCGCCCAGAGTTTCGCATGGCCAAGCTAACAGAAGGCGTGGAAGACATTAAACAGTTGGTGGTTGGCAGTATTATGGAAGGCACTGTCAGTAATGTGACCAATTTTGGTGCCTTTGTTGATCTGGGTGTGCATCAGGATGGTTTGGTGCATATTTCTGCCATGTCGAATCAATTTGTCAAAGATCCACGCAGTCTGGTGAAAGCTGGCGATATAGTCAAAGTAAAGGTGATGCAGGTTGATGTACCACGTAAACGCATAGGCCTATCTATGCGCCTAACCGATGAGCCAGATAATGGTGATCTTGGTCAAGACCAAGTTGGTCAGGCAGTGCCGAATAGGTCTCGTAAAGATAAAAGCAAGGGTCAGGTGCGAAATAAACCAAGCCCAACAGAAGGTAGTCTAGCAGCCAAGTTAAAGGCCGCTGGCTGGAAAAATTAATGCTAAGATTACTATTATTAGCCAATAACAAGCTGGGTAATGCACTCCCTGTGGTTGTGGTTAGAGCTAATGATGGGTTTTACCAGATACCAAACAAATTGGTATTGTCTGGATTAGCTCTATAGATGCCTCATTAAGGAGAGCATAATTTTGCAAAAACGTATTTCTGAAACCCTAGCATCATTGACGGGCACACCCGTTGCCGATGCCTTAAAGCATCTCCAGTGTGGCATTGAAAAAGAAGGGTTAAGACTTAGTGATAGTGGCCGTATAGCGGTAACGGATCATCCTAAGGTTCTGGGTTCTGCCCTCACCCACGGCAATATCACCACTGACTATTCAGAGGCATTACAGGAATTTATAACCCCTGTATATAGCTCCCCAGAAGACGCCATTAAGCATATGCAACAACTGCATAGCTTTAATGCTCAGGCCCTGGCTGCTCAGGATGAGTACCTGTGGCCAGGTAGCATGCCCTGTTATTTGGCCAGTGAAGATGATATTCGCATTGCTGAATATGGCAGTTCCAATACGGGTAAATTGAAGTATATATACCGAGTTGGTTTGGCCTATCGCTATGGCAAAATTATGCAGTGTATTGCTGGCATTCATTACAACTTCTCTCCGCAGGAAGATTTTTGGCAAGCTTATCAGGCATTTTTGGGCGACACAGGATGCCCAAAAGAATTCCACTCCAAACAGTACTTCGCCTTAATTCGAAACTTTCGCCGCCATTCTTGGTTGTTGCTGTACTTGTTTGGGGCATCGCCAGCCCTTGATGCTAGCTTTGTTGGCGGTCGTGATGTTGGCTTGCAACAAGGCCCAGGCGATAGCTTAATTGGGCCTTATGCTACTTCCCTGCGTATGAGTGATTTAGGCTATAACAACAATGCCCAATCTGAACTTAATGTCTGCTTTAATGATTTGCCAAGTTATGCCAAATCTTTAGACTATGCTATCCACACTCCACTCGCTCAATATGAAAGTATGGGGGTTAAGGTGGATGGCGAATATCGCCAACTCAATGCCAATCTTTTGCAGATTGAAAATGAATTTTATAGTGATATTCGCCCAAAACGTGTGGCGCGGCCTGGGCAAAAACCAGTCCACGCATTGTTTGAAGGCGGCGTAGAATACGTGGAAGTGCGCAATCTGGATCTAAATCCCTTCCTGCCCCTAGGCATAGACGCAGAGCAAAGCCACTTTATGAATGTCTTCCTAGTTTGGTGTTTACTAACCGACAGCCCTATTATTGATGAACAGGAATGTGACTGGATTGATGCTAATCAAGTTAAGGTTGTGCGTGAAGGTCGTCGGCCTGGACTTATGCTGCAATCCGCAAATGGCGAGCTAACAATGCGCCAGTGGGGTGAGGATATTGTGGCGGGATTGCGTGAGGTGGCCAGCTTGATGCCCGACCCCGAGGCTTGTCATAAAGCCATAGATACAGCAGCAGATAAATTGGCAGACAGTGAGCTGACACCCTCAGCACAGGTACTAAGTGCCATGCAAGAAGGCAATCTATCCTATCAGCAGTTAATTATGCAGTTGGCTATACAGCATCAAGACTTTCATCTGCAACAAGCTATACCTGCAGACACACTAAAGCAAATGCAAAGCCATGCGCAACAGTCATTGCTGGATCAAGCCCAGTTAGAGGCCGAGCAAACTCAGGACTTTGATGAGTTTTTGCAAGCCTATCTTGATCAGTAAGGGTGGCCTACAACATAAAAATAATACCGCAACCTATGGCTACGGAAAAACTGCCTAGCCAGGCATAAGCATTGGGCCTTTGACCGGTAATAATCCAAAATAAGGGTAAGATAAGTATTGGTGAGGTGGCCGATAAGGTGGTGACAAGGCCAACATCACCGCCTTTTAAGGCATAAACCAATAGGGTCATGCCAATCACCAGGCCCAAATTGGCACTAACAAAAGAGCGCATGGCCCATTGTCCCGTCATAGGGTTTTTGGCTTTGCTCCAACTGATTGGCAACGTGTGTAAGCCCCACATACATACAGCAGCAAACCCCACGCGAATGGCAGAAGCGGCGATAGGGTCAGCGCCGTCTAATAAGGCAGGCTTAGCCACAATGGCACCACCAGCTTGGCCCGTTGCCGCTAATAAACCCAAGCCGACACCTACCCAAAGGCGCCCAGAAACACGTTCCATACTATGTTCACCATCGGCAGATTTGGGCCGATTGCCCCACCAAATAGCGATCATTACCCCAGCAATAACCAAGGCGCAGCCAAGTAATGTAATGGGTGAAAGGGTTTCCCCAAGCCATATATACCCCATACCAGCCGCTATGGGTGCATTGGTAGCAAATACCACAGCATTACGTCGAGGCCCCATACGTTTAAGGGCTTGCATAAGGGCTGTATCGCCAATAAAGATGCCAATAAAGCCAGATAAAACAAGCAGCCACATACTTGAAGGCGACAGGGTATGCCATAAACCAAAGAGGGTGGTTATTACGATCAGTGTGGCTCCGGCCATGGTGCTACGATAGCGATTTGTGGCCGTGGCACCAAAGTGATGGACAATGGGTTGGGTGATTAAACCAGTCAGAGCCCATAAAGCGGCAGCGGTAAGAGCCGCCATTTCTGCTAAGGGTAAGTTAGAAATTGTTGTCATAGGTGCGCTTCTGTACCGGTAATATTGTGACTAATGCCATGCCTTATAAGGTTTGTTGCCTAGCACTAAGTTGAATCCATGCTTATTTATAATAAACAGTTTAGTACAGGATGGTTGAGGCCATTGACACGCCTAGCATCAACTTTAGTGCCTTATTTAGTGCCTTACCCAAGGGATAAAGGCAAGCATAAACGCTGAATAGGTATATTATCAACCAGTTAGCTCTGACCTCAGCTTATCGTTATAATATAGTTAGTTTATTGTAAAAGTATTCGAGATACCGCCATGCACTGTCCTTTTTGCTCCCATCATGAAACGAAAGTGATTGATTCCCGCTTGATGGCCGAAGGTGAACAAATTCGTCGCCGGCGCGGTTGTATGGAGTGTAATGAGCGCTTTACCACCTTTGAAGTGGCTGAATTATTGATGCCTAAAGTAATTAAACAGGACGGCTCCCGCCAACCATTTGATGAAGATAAGCTAAGAGCAGGTATTTTACGTTCTCTAGAAAAACGCCCCGTCGGGGTTGAGGCCATTGAATCGGCTATTAGTCGAATCAAGCATAAACTGCGCGCTAGTGGTGAGCGTGAAGTGCCAACCCAATTACTGGGCGAGACGGTGATGGAGCAGTTACGTGGGCTAGATGAAGTTGCCTATGTACGTTTTGCGTCAGTGTATCGCAGTTTTAAGGATCTTAACGAGTTCCGTGCTGAAATCGAACGCCTAGAACAGGAACAAAATGGCTAAGCATCAGGAGTATATGCAACAAGCACTGCAACAAGCGCGCTTGGCTTGGGGTATTAGCAAACCAAATCCTGCCGTAGGCTGTGTGCTGGTGCGTGATGATATGGTTGTGGGTCAAGGCCATACACAAGAGCCTGGTCATGCCCATGCGGAAGTGATGGCACTGAAACAGGCTGGAGACAATGCCCAAGGTGCCACAGCCTATGTGACTCTGGAACCCTGTAGCCATTATGGCCGCACACCTCCATGTAGTCAGGCCTTAATTGATGCGGGCGTAAAGACGCTTGTCTATGGCACTGAAGACCCCAATCCCCTAGTTGCGGGGCAAGGCCTACAGAAGCTTAAAGAAGCTGGTGTAGACATTATAGGCCCAGTTTTGCCAGCAGCATGTGCTGCTATCAATCCTGGTTTTATGCATGCTATGGCCCACGGCAAGCCCTATGTATTTAGCAAACTAGCCTCAAGTCTTGATGGCCGTACTGCGATGGCCTCGGGTGAAAGTCAATGGATAACCGGTGCCGCTGCTCGGGCACAGGTGCACCTTATGCGCGCCCAAAGTTGTGCTGTTATTACTGGTATCGGTTCGATTCTGGCCGATAACCCAAGTATGACTTGCCGCCAACCAGAATTGCAGATAGCTGGGATTGGAGATAATCAATGGGCGCGAATCAAACAACCTTTAAGGGTGGTCTTGGATAGTCAGCTACGCGCACCTATAAATGCCAAGATATTTGCGCAGCCTGGCCCAGTGCTTGTAATTACCTGCATTGATGATATCAGTTTGCATCAGCCTTATCTTGATTTAGGTGTGGATGTGGCTGTCTTGCCGGGGGTTGAGGGTAAAGTTGATTTAGCCAAGGCTGTGCAATTACTGCAGGAGCGTGGCTACCAGCAACTGATGTTAGAAGCGGGTGCTGGTCTTAATGCTAGCTTTTTGCAGGCTGGCCTTGTAGATAACTTGCAAGTGTTTATGGCGCCGAAGTTGCTTGGTGCCGGCGGCAAGCCATTATTAGCACAAAATATCGACCACTTAGAGGATGCATGGCAGCTCGCATTTTCACAAGTACAGCAAGTAGGCGAAGATTTATTGCTCAGTTTGGATTTGTCCTAAACAAAATCCCTTAAAAAGCCGCCAATGTCGCCAATAACAAGGCTTTAACTACCTATATGAAGGGATTTCTGGCACAATACGCCTCCTGAATCACCGAACCATATGCACTAAGGTACGAGTAGCATAGATTAACGTATATAACTGCGTAAATTTATGCTCCTTGGGTTCTAAGAAAAGGGCCATATTATAAAACTATGGCATGTGCTTGAGAGAAAGGTATGCAGATAAATACTACTGTGGAGCTGATCGAAGATCTGCGCCAGGGCAAAATGATCATCCTTATGGATGATGAAGAGCGGGAAAATGAAGGCGACCTAGTTATGGTTGCTGAGCAAGTGCGGCCGGAAGATATTAACTTTATGGCCAAGCATGCCCGTGGGCTGGTTTGCTTAACCTTAACTAGAGAACATTGTGAAAAGTTGGCTTTGCCGCTTATGGTGCAAAGTAATGGCACGGCTTATGAAACCAACTTTACCATGTCTATTGAGGCGGCAGAGGGTGTTACTACAGGTATCTCTGCGGCTGATAGAGCCCATACCATTCGCACCGCGGTGGCGGCTGATGTAGAGCCTAATGATATCGTGCAACCAGGCCATATATTTCCTTTAATGGCTCGGGAAGGTGGCGTCATGACGCGCGCAGGTCATACGGAAGCAGGTTGCGACTTAGCACGGCTGGCAGGCTTTTCGCCAGCCGCGGCCATTGTGGAAATCATGAATGATGATGGCACTATGGCGCGCCGTGATGATCTAATAGCATTTGCTAAAGAACATGATTTAAAAATCGGTACTATTGCTGATTTGATTCACTTTCGCAGCCTTAACGAAAAGACAGTGAATAAAATCGACCAGTATAAGGTGCCAACGGCCGAAGGTGAGTTTGATCTGCATCTATATCGGGATACGATCTTTGGTCATACCCATATGGCTTTGTCCATGGGTACAGTTGACCCAGAACAGCCCACCTTGGTGCGCGTGCATGTACCCGATGTGTTGCGTGATCTGCTCGGTGCGCAAAGTGATACGCCAAAATGGACCGTTGAAGCCGCTATGAAGCGGATTGCCGAGGAAGGCAAAGGCGCCCTAGTAATTTTGGGTCAAGGGGAAGTAGATACTATGTTAGGTAGTATTGATTCCTACTATCATCCGGAAAGGCAGGCTCGGCCTCCATTTACCACCGGCTCAGGTGCCTATTTGACCGTCGGTACAGGCTCTCAAATCTTGCGTGATTTGGGCATTGGTAAGATGCGCCTGTTAAGTCCAGAAATGAAGTTTAACGCTATCTCTGGCTTTGATCTGGAAATTGAAGAGTATATTGAATGCGATGCCTAAGGGTAACGCTACCATGATTGGAGAAAAATATGTCCGTAACTAATATTGAAGGCCGTTTTAATGACGCTAATGGCCATTATACCTTAGTGGTAGGTCGTTTTAATGCTTTTGTTGTTGAAAGCTTAGTCACCGGTGCTATTGATTGCTTGGTGCGTCATGGGGTTGACGCTGACAATATTCGTGTCGTGCGGGTGCCAGGTGCATTTGAAATTCCACTGGCAGTGCAGAAGGTTGCGGCTCAGGGTAAAGATGATGCCATTATCGCTTTAGGCGCAGTTATTCGTGGGGGTACACCACACTTTGAATATGTTTCAGGCGAGGCTTCTTCTGGTATAAGCAAGGTGTCCCTAGAAAGCGGTATCCCTGTCACCAATGGCGTTTTAACAGTCAACTCTATTGAGCAAGCCATTGAGCGTAGTGGCACCAAAGCGGGCAATAAGGGTGAAGAAGCGGCCATTTCGGCTTTGGAAATGGTTAGTCTACTGCGTCAATTAGAGGCTTAATTTGTGAGCGACAGCAAACGTCCGGACCGCCGTCGTGCGGCCCGTGAACTGGCCCTGCAAGCACTTTATCAGCTGCATATGAACGGCGATACGGTAACTAATGTGGAGGCCCAGTTCCTAACAGACCAAGACTTTAAGCATGCCGATAAGCGTCTGTTTAGTAAAATCTTGCGCGGGGTTAGTCAGCAGACTGCTGACTTAGATACCTTGGTAGCTGCACACTTGGATCGTGAACTTAATGAATTAGACCCTATAGAGCGCAATATATTGCGTATGGGAGCTTTTGAATTAACAGATTCTGTAGCCGTACCTTATCGTGTGGTGATTAACGAATGTGTTGAGCTGGGCAAGGTATTTGGTGCCACCGATGGCCACAAATACGTGAATGGCATTCTCGACAAACTGGCTGCCCATCATCGCCAGATTGAAGTCGAAGCACACAAGTCCTGAAGTATGTCGTCAACAGGCGAATTTGATCTTATTCGGCGCTATTTCCAGCGCCCACAATTACAAACAGCTGTGCCTATGGTGATTGGCCCCGGTGATGACGGGGCTATATTAGAGGTGCCTGCTGGTCAGCAGTTAGTGGTGAGTGCCGATACCCTTGTTGCTGATGTGCATTTTCTTGCCGCTATGCCACCTCAGCATATTGCCCAGCGCTGTTTAGCAGCCAACTTGAGTGATCTTGCTGCGATGGGGGCTAAGCCGGCATGGTTTACCCTGTGCCTTACCTTACCCACACCAGATAGTGCCTTTCTGCAAGGCTTTAGTGATGGGTTAGTGCAGATGGCTGAGGCTTATCAAATTAGTTTAGCTGGTGGCGATACCACGCGGGGACCACTGGCAATCAGCATTCAAATTATGGGGCTTGTACCAACCAATACAGCATTGGTGCGCAGTGGAGCGCAACAGGGTGATGATATTTATGTGTCTGGCTATCTTGGTGATGCCGCTGCAGGCTTAGAATGTTTACGCAAAAATATTAACGATACAGGCTATCTTGCTCAGCGCTTTTTTAACCCCACACCGCGCTTGCTCTTAGGTGAATGGTTACGTGGCAAGGCGACAGCAGCACTGGATATTTCTGATGGCTTATTACAGGATCTGGGCCATATTTTGACCCAATCGAAAGTGGGCGCCAGGGTAAATTTGGAAACATTACCACTATCCCCTGAGCTTTGCGCCAAGCTGCCTAAAGACAAATGTGAAGAGCTGGCCTTGGCTGTTGGTGAGGACTTTGAGCTTTGCTTTACCCTACCTCGTTTATGGCGTCAGGACTTGCAAGACTTCTCTCGCCAGCATAACCTACCTATTACACGTATAGGAAGCGTTGAAGCTTCCCCTGGCCTTAACTTATTGCGTGCAGGTCAAAAGGTAACGCTGCCGACCAAGCTTGGTTGGCAACATTTTTAATGGCGTGATAGGCAACGATTTATGCGCATAAAACCAAATTGGAAAAATCCCTTACATATCCTGGCTTTTGGCTTTGGTAGTGGAGCGGCGCCAAAGGCTCCAGGCACATTCGGTACCATCGCGGCGGTGATTATTTATATATTATTGCTTTCCCATCTAGACGCTGATACGTATCTATTAGTGCTAATGGCGAGTGCTCTATTGGGTATTTATATATGTGGTAAAACGGCCCAAGATATTAGCGTTCATGATCATGGCGGCATTGTCTGGGACGAGTTTGTGGGACTATGGATTGCATACCTATGGTTGCCGCAAGGCATATTATGGTTGCTTATAGGCTTCGTGCTGTTTCGTCTCTTTGATATTCTTAAGCCGTGGCCAATAGGCTGGCTTGATCGTCAGGTCCATGGTGGTTTGGGTATTATGTTGGATGACCTTGTGGCGGGCCTAATGGCTCTGGCTTGTTTGCAACTTCTGGCGGCTATTTTCTAGTCGTGTTTAGACCAATAAAAGCTTAGCTCGGCTAAAAGTTAGGCGTAAACCATTTAGCCCCAAAAGAGCGAAAGCGACTAAACTCCAGCCTGGAATCGAAATGCCCATAAAGGTCCATTGTACCTCAGCACAGGAACCAGACCCTGTAATCATTGCGACCAAGACCTCAGTAAAAGGAAATGCTTCCAGCATAAAGTCAAAACCAGGTCCACAGGCAGGCACCTGATCAGCTGGCAGGCCTTGTAAATACAATTGGCGAATAGCTAAAGCGGCACCACCTATTGCCAACAGAGTAATAATGCCGCCATAAACTTTATGGCCGCCAAATATTGGATTGTGCAAGGCAGCAAGAAGGGAAATAAAGGCGATAGCAAGGAACGCAAAACGCTGGCTCATGCATAGTAAACAAGGATCCAGGCCCATGCCAAATTCCATATATAGGGCAACACCTAGGACGATAGCACAGACGAGCAGGCTAGCAATAAAGTCGAGTCTAAATCCTGTTTGTTTCATAAGCGAGCTTGGCCGGAAGTGTTGATAATTATTGATTACTATCGTGATAGTGATAAAAAAGTGAAGCTGTTAAAACCGACCTAAAATATACAGAAAAAGTGAGCGCATTAAAAGACAAAGCTCCAAGCACTTAGATAAATGCTTGGAGCTTTTTAAAACCTGCGTTCGGTATTGGTTGTTACAGTGCTTCGGAGCCTGTTTCACCAGTACGGATACGAATAGCTTGCTCTAGGTTCACAACGAAGATTTTACCATCGCCGATTTTACCTGTGTTAGCAGAGTTAGTAATACTCTCAATAACAGTATCTACCTGAGCATCATCTACAGCGGCTTCGATTTTCACCTTTGGTAAAAAGTCGACTACATATTCAGCACCGCGGTATAGTTCAGTATGACCTTTTTGACGGCCAAAACCTTTTACTTCGGTAACTGTTACACCTTGCACTCCAACTTCAGATAACGCCTCACGTACGTCATCTAGTTTAAATGGCTTAATTATGGCGCTGACCAGTTTCATTTGGATCCCCTTTTGCACTTGAAGTTATTTCTAGCATTGTACCACATACTCAAGCTTTAACACCTTGAAATACAAGCTACTATGGACAATGAGCTATGCATGGACTGTGCCAATCAATTTGGCCAAAATAATGACTTTTTAAGGTGCATACGCACTAATATGGTGCTGAATTCGGTCTTTTCTGCTCCATAATAGTGCGAAATATTAAAATCTAAATTCGGGCGCCCGTTTTTGGGTCAAATAATACAGCTTTACCTGTATCTACCTGAATTTCTACTTTACCTTCAGTTTCTGCTTTAACGCCTACTTCAGGTGATAAGCGAGCCTGCATCTCTTGACCATTCCACTCGCCGAAGGCTAAAGTGTCTGGACCGGTAGGCTCAGTCACTAAGACATTTAAACTCATTTGCGAGATATACCCAGAATCGGAGTGTGGCTTAGGTTCGGTAATCATTTCTGGTCGTAGGCCTAAAACTACAGAATCAAGGCCACTGCTTTTCAGAGCTTCGGTACCAGGCACTTTTACTTCATGATGTTGGCCACCACTTTCGATGATAATGTTGCCATCTTTAACAGTACATTCAATAAAGTTCATGGCGGGAGAACCCATAAAGTCAGCAACAAAACGATTGGCTGGATCATTATAGATTTCATAAGGCGTGCCAAACTGCTGCACAACACCGTCTTTCATTACCGCGATACGATCAGCCAAGGTCATGGCTTCGACTTGGTCATGAGTAACATAGACAATGGTGGTGCCTAAACGTTTATGAAGTTTCTTAATCTCCGTACGCATTTCCACCCGCAATTTGGCGTCCAGGTTGGACAAAGGCTCGTCAAACAGGAATACGCGTGGTGAGCGAGCTAAGGCGCGGCCCATAGCCACACGCTGACGCTGACCACCAGAAAGCTGACTTGGCTTACGATCTAGTAGATGCTCAATTTGCAGAAGCTTGGCAACATCTTTCACCGTAGAATCGATTTCGGCTTTTGGATATTTACGCATCTCCAAACCAAAACGGATATTACGCTCTACTGTCATGGTTGGATATAGAGCATAGGACTGGAACACCATGGCTATATCACGATCCTTGGGGTTAACAGTAGTTACATTGTCATCACCAATAAATAGTTCACCGCTGGTAATATCTTCCAGACCAGCAATACAGTTCATCAAAGTTGACTTACCGCAACCAGAAGGCCCCACGAGGATTAAAAACTCGCCGTCATTGATAGCTAGATCAATGCCTTTGAGGACTTGTGTTTCACCATAGGATTTGGTGAGTTCTTGTATAGTAATTGCACCCATTATAAAAGTCTCTTGTCTTGTGGGTTAGCCTTTAACTGCACCAGCCGTCAGGCCGCGTACAAAATATTTACCAGCTACTAGATAAACTAGCAGAGTCGGCAAGGCGGCGATAATGGCCGCTGCCATGTCAACGTTATATTCTTTACCGCCCACACTGGTATTAACCAGATTATTAAGGGCAACGGTAATAGGCTGTGTGCCCGGACCGGAATAGACTACGCCAAACAGGAAGTCATTCCAGATTTGGGTAAATTGCCAAATTACGGTAACCACGAATATCGGCGTCGACATGGGTAAGAAAATGCGCCAGAAAATAGCAAAAAAGCCAGCTCCGTCGAGGCGTGCAGCACGCACTAGTTCATTGGGAATAGCCACATAATAGTTACGGAAAAACAGTGTGGTAAAAGTAATACCGTAGACCACATGAACGCCAACTAGACCCACAACAGTGTTAGCTAAACCTAACCATGCTAGTAGCTTAGCCATAGGTAGCAAAATAACTTGGAAAGGAATAAAGCAACCAAACAGCAAGGCACCAAATAACATATTACTACCTTTAAACTGCCACTGAGCTAAAACGTAGCCATTGCAGGCACCGATAATGGTAGATATCAATACAGCAGGTATAACAATACGCACAGAGTTCCAGAAATAGGGAGCCAGACCTTCACATTCACTGCCAGTACAAGCGCTATTCCAAGCTTTAACCCAAGCCGAGAAGTTTATGTGTTCAGGTAGAGCAATTAGGTTGCCGGAACGTATTTCTTCAATGTCTTTTAGGGACGTTACTAGCATCACATAGAGTGGTGCCAAGTAGATTAAGGCAAAGCCGATTAACAAGGTGTAAATCAGAGTGCGTCCTAAACGCAGGTTCATGCTACTCATTGCTTATCACTCCTTAACTCTGAATACAGATAAGGCACTAGAATAGCCAATACGCCACATAACATAATCACGGCACTGGCTGCACCAACGCCCATTTGCGCACGGTTAAAGGCAAAAGTATACATGAAGTTGGCAGGCAAATCGGAAGCATAGCCCGGGCCGCCACCAGTTAGAGCCTGCACTAAGTCAAAGCTCTTGATGGCGATATGGGAAAGTACCACAATAGCGCCAAAGAATACGGGTTTCATCATCGGTAAAATAATATGCCAATAGGTTCGGGTGGTTGAAGCGCCGTCTATCTGGGCGGCTTTAATTAGGTTGTCGTCAATACCACGCAAACCGGCTAAAAACATGGCCATTACAAAACCACTGGACTGCCATACAGCGGCAATAACAATGGTATAGATAGCCATATCCTGGTCTACCAGCCAGCGGAATTCAAAATCAGTAAAGCCAAGGTCACGGACAAGCTTTTCGATACCTAGGCCTGGATTAAGAATCCATTTCCAAGCAGTACCGGTTACAACAAAAGAAATCGCCATTGGGTATAGATAAATCGTGCGCAAAGCACCTTCAGCACGCACATTACGATCAAGAAAAATGGCCAGCATAAGGCCTATAAATAAAGAGATAACAATAAATAGGAAGGTAAAGATCCACAGGTTGTCTAGGGCGACCATCCAACGGGGATTAGCAAACAGCTTTTCATATTGCATTAAGCCGACAAAGTCCCACTGTGGCATCATGCGGCTTTTAGTAAAGGAAAGCCCCACGGTCCAGGCAATAAACCCGTACATGCATACAAACATGGCAATCGCAGTAGGGGCCATTACCAGTTTTGGTAATTGGTTTTCGAGATATTTAAACATTACTATGCTCTTGGCGAAAAATAAAAATGCCGTGACCATTATTGGCCACGGCATATAAGGGTCAAGCTTATTGAGCTGCAGCGATAGCGGCAACTAGTTGCTTAGCACCTTCTTCAGCACTGTCGGATGAGTTGAAGTAGTTAGTCGCAGTGTCATAAATGGCACCAGAAACAGCTTCAGAAACAGCCATACCGTGAGCGAAGCTTGGTACTAGACCACCAGTTTGTGAGCTAGCTACGAAAGCATCCATAGAGTCGTGTGCACAAGAATCAAATGCAGCGCGATCCATGCCTAAACGTGCAGGGATAGAACCTTTGTTTAGGTTAAATACTTCTTGGAACTCAACGCTTAAGATAGCGTCAGCCATTGCTTTCTGTGCGTCAGCCTTACCAGCGTCAGACTGGCTGAAGAACGCAAAAGAGTCAACGTTAAAGGTGAAGGAACCAGAAGTACCTGGTGCAGCTACACAAACGTAGTCAGTACCAGAGTTCTTGCCAGCAACCTTGAATTCGCCTTTCGCCCAGTCACCCATGATTTGCATACCGGCTTCGCCGTTGATAACCATAGAAGTAGCAACGTTCCAGTCACGACCTGGAGAGTTGGCATCGATGAACTGACGTAGTTGACCGAAAGTTTCAAATACTTCAACAGTAGTAGCACTGTTCAAGGCATCCATGTCGCCTTCAACAAAAGCTTTCTGGTAGTAGTCAGCACCACCAACACCTAATACTACAGCTTCAAATACTGTAGCGTCTTGCCATGCTTGACCACCGTGAGCCAAGGCAACAAAGCCAGCGTCTTTCAGTTTTTGTGCTTGTACCATGAAGTCATCCCAAGTAGTAGGGATAGTTGCACCAGCTTTGCTGAATACTTCAGGGTTAGCCCACAACCAGTTTACGCGGTGAACGTTAACAGGAGCAGCAACATACTTGCCTTCGTGTTTCATAACGTCAGAAACAACACCAGGTAGCAGGTCATCCCAGCCAGCGTTAGTAGCAACGTCATTGATGTCAGCTAGGAAACCTAAGTCACCCCATTCTTGAATGGATGGGCCTTTGATTTGAGCTGCAGTTGGTGGGTTACCAGAGATAGCACGTGACTTAAGTACAGTCATGGCGCTTTCGCCACCACCACCAGCTACGGCAAAATCACTCCAGCCAACGCCTTCGTTGTTCAATTTTTCTTTCAGAAACTGCACACTGGCTGCTTCACCACCACTAGTCCACCAGTGCAATACTTCTACTTCGCTTGCTTGGGAAACTGGGCTGATAGCCATAGCCGTTGCGGCTGCCAATACACTTAATTTGAATTTCATGGAGAAAGTCCTCGTTGTTATTAATATGCCGAACTTTTATACAATGTATATTCGGTAGGAGGAGTTTAGAGTGTTTTGTGTGGCGCAGTGTAGAATAATGTTACGAAATGTTACAAAGGGAAATGAACTGCGACGATCAATCCGCCGCCTGGGCGATCTAACAGCACCAGCTCGCCTCCGTGAAAGTTAGCTATACTGCGGGCAATAGACAAGCCCAGCCCTGAGTGTTCACTGCTTGGTTTTTGATCTATACGAAAGTAGGGCTCAAACACGCGTTTTTTATCCATGGTAGACAGGCCAGGACCTGGGTCTCTGATCTCAACATGTAAATAGTGGTCATCTTGCCATGCCCTGATATAGGCAGCATCACCATATTGCAGGGCATTATCTATAAGGTTAGTAAACATCCGCTCTAAAGCCATAGAACGACCCTCAAGATGCAATTTTGGTTGCACGTCAAGTCTAACTGGCAGGCCATAAATCTTCTGTTTTTCTGCTAGGTCAAAGAGCATTTTGCTAATATCTACAGTTAAAGCATTTTCGTGCACAATGCCCTCTTTCACCATTTGTAAGCTGCCTTTAACCATGGTGTCGAGGTTTTCTAGGTCACTAATAAGGCCTGTTCTTGCTTCCTCATCATCCAGCATCTCAGCCCTTAAACGAGCTCGGGTTATAGGTGTTTTTAAATCATGTGAAATAGCGGCAAATAGTCGCTCACGATCATGAATAAACTTTTGAATGCGCTCACTCATGGTATTAAACGCTCGCACAGTAGCAATCATTTCACGAGTGCCTTGTTCTACTAGGCGCTTGGGTTTGTGTCCACGGCCAATTTGTTCTGCATGGCGAGCAAGTAAGCGCAGAGGGCGCACGACCCAGCGCACCAGCAATACAGTGAGTATAAGCACAGTTATAGATACCAAGCTTATACTGATTAAACGGTCAGTAGTAAGCCAACTTACGCCTACAAGCACACTACCCGAGGGAACGGGTGCAGCCAGATATATCCAGTCTTCTGCAATGGGCAGTTGCACCAATACGATGGGGCTTTGATCACCGGGTTCTAATAAGGCAAAACGTGTCCATTTTGGCGGTAAGTCCACCATCCGGTTATCACCCGATAAGATCTTTAGGTCGTCAAATTTTACAAATTGAATGTCCAACTTGTCTTTTTGGCCAATCTGCGCACTGATACTGTTTTGTAATTGCTTTCTAACCAGCTCAGAAAACTCATTAGTATTGATATTGGGTAAGGCAATATAGTTTTTGTTTACCGACACAAAATAGCGCGTGCCCCCCATATCTCGTAATTGGTCGAGAACAATATGACGATACTCTTTCGGTAACTTGGTAAAAAACTGTATAGTTTGACCAATACGTGAGCCCATATTGGCAGAGACTTCAATCAAGCGTTTACGCTCGCCATCTTTTAGTTGCTCAACCCATATCCAGGTGCCTAATGACTGAGCTACAAAGATGCCAATTAACAGCACCACAGATACCCGTGCCAGCATATTATTGGGCAGTATGCGATCTCGTAAATTAGAAGTTATTGACATGGGATAACGAGTACGTACCCTTTACCACGCACATTTTGAATAGGGTCTGGATAAAATTCGGATAGTTTGCTGCGCAAGCGACTAATAGAGGTGTCAATAGCCCGCTCAAATGGTGAGTTAGAGCGCCCATGCAAGTTCTTGCTTATATAATCCTTACTCACAATCTGACCTTGTTGCTGGGCTAATACCGCCAACAAATCAAATTCAGTTCCCGTTAAGGCAATAGGCTGATCATTAACCTTGACTGTGCGTGTTTGGCTATTAATAAAAAGTTGTATTTCATTATTAACAGCCGATGCCTGGGTTTCAACTCGACGCAACAAAGCTTTGACTCTGGCTAACAACTCGCGCGGGTTAAAAGGTTTGCCCATATAATCATCGGCACCCAATTCAAGACCCAGAATACGATCTAAATCGTCACTAGCCGCCGTTAACATAATTACGGGCAAATCTGAGCTCTGGCGTAATTGCCGACACACACTCAGGCCATCAATGCCAGGTAAGCTAAGATCAAGAATCGCGAGAGAAAATTGGCTAATATCAGCTGCCAGAAAACTTTCACCATCGGTAAAAGGCGACACCTCATAACCTTGCTGGCTCATATACTGACTCAGTAGCTGTAAGATTTCACTATCGTCGTCGATAAGTGCCAGACGTTTATTGGTGGTCATATTAAACGGGTAACATTTAATTATTTGGCGCTATTCTAACCCGATAATGTACGCAAGCCAAATGGCTCTTTTTTAGGAGACTACTATACTGATAGTCGGTGACTAGATAATCAAGGATGAGAATATGTCATTAGCTATCATTTATACTCGTGCTCATATGGGCATTGATGCGCCACAGGTTTGGGTTGAAGTTCATTTAAGCAGTGGATTGCCAGCAATCAATATGGTTGGTTTGGCAGAAACAGCTGTGCGGGAAAGTAAAGACAGGGTGCGCAGTGCCATTATTAATGCTGGCTTTGAATTTCCCATGCAGCGTATCACGATTAATCTGGCACCAGCCGACTTACCTAAAGAAGGTGGGCGCTTTGACTTAGCGATTGCTATGGGCATTTTGCATGCTTCTAAGCAAGTACCAAATACGAATACCCAAGGCTTGGAGTTTCTTGCTGAGTTAGGGCTTGCTGCCGAGTTAAAGCCCTGCCCGGGGGTGCTTAGTGCCGCCGTGGCTTGCTTGGGTGCCCAGCGCAAGTTAGTTGTTGCGCCGGCCAATGCCAATGAAGCCGTTATGCCAACTGGGGCAAAAGCCATAGCGCCCAATAATCTTAATGAGCTATGTCAGTGGCTGTTTTATCCAGATACGGCGCATTGGCATAAGCCAAGTAAAAGGCCTAAGGGACAGACTGCTAAAGTTGATTTACAAGATGTTCAAGGGCAAGAACAAGCTAAGCGTGGACTGGTTATTGCCGCTGCTGGCCATCACTCAATGCTGCTTGTTGGCCCTCCAGGAACAGGCAAAACTATGTTGGCAAGGCGCTTACATGCTTTGTTACCCCCACTGGATGAAAAGCAAGCCATGGAGGTGGGGGCTATTCAATCCAGTTTAGGTGAGTTTGATGCTGCGCAATGGCGACAAGTACCTTGGAGAGCGCCCCATCATACGGCTTCTGCTGCCGCCTTAGTGGGCGGTGGGCGGCTGCCAAAAGCAGGAGAAATTAGCCGTGCTCATCGCGGCGTGTTATTTCTGGATGAGCTAGCTGAGTTCCCGCGGCATATTATAGACAGCCTGCGCCAGCCTTTAGAAAGTGGCTGGGTTCATGTGGTGAGGGCACAGCAGCAACTTCATTTGCCGGCTAAGTTTCTATTACTAGCAGCAACAAATCCCTGCCCCTGTGGTTATTATGGGGACACAGATGTTGAATGTCGCTGTAGTCCGACTAAAGTTGCCAACTACCAACAACGTTTATCAGGTCCGCTGTTGGATCGCCTTGATATCCAACTTGGGGTTCAGCGACCTTCCGCGAGAGCAATATTACAACCCGAAGCTGGAATGGATAGTGAGCAAGCCCGCGCTATGGTAAAGGCAGCACAAAGTCGCCAATGGCAGCGGCAAGGTATGCTTAATGGTGACTTAAGTGGGGCTAAACTAGCTGAGGTGGCTCTATTGGCCGAGCCGGAGCAAGAGCTACTATTGGCTGCAAGCAAACGTTTAGCTCTGTCACCTAGAGTTGTGCACAAGGTATTGCGAGTTGCGCGCACCATCACCGATCTTGAGGGAGAAAACAACATTGGTCGTGAGGCTTTGTTGGAAGCCTTAGGCTATCGACAGTCTAGTTTGCTAGATCAATAAAGTTGTATGGCCAACGACAAATAAGCGATGCATAGGCGTTAGGAATCTTTTATAATTTGCGCCCCTTTTGCTATCAATCAGAGACCTGCGTGAGCCGATTAAATCCCCGACAACAGGAAGCTATGGAAGCTGTGAGTGGCGCGGTGCTGGTGTTAGCTGGTGCGGGTTCGGGCAAAACCAGTGTCATTACGCGTAAGATTGCCTATTTGATTGATGAATGTGGCCTTAAAGGTCACCAAATACTCGCTCTAACCTTTACCAATAAAGCCGCCCGCGAAATGAAAGAACGCGTTGGTCAACTGGTGCAAGGCAAAGCGGCACGAGGGCTCACTGTTTCTACTTTCCATAATCTTGGTTTAAATATTATTCGCCGAGAATGCCAAGCATTGGGCTACCGCCCTGGCTTTTCCATCTTTGATGCCCAAGATGTGCTGACCTTATTAAAAGACCTTACCCATAAAGAATTTGAGGCGGCGGAAGACGTTTGTGAGCCGATTCAATACCAGATTTCCAACTGGAAGAACGATCTGGTTTCACCAGCCCAAGCCCTAGCTGGTGCCAATGGCCCAGAACAGGTTCTGGCGGCCAGGGTCTATGAGGCCTATGAGAAAACCCTCAAGCTTTATAATGGCGTTGACTTCGATGACTTAATCCTACAACCCGTGCGCCTCTTTACTGAGCGGCCTGATATCCTTGATAAGTGGCAAAACCGCGTGCGCTATTTGCTGGTTGATGAGTATCAAGATACCAATAGCTCCCAGTATTTATTGGTTAAACAGCTAGTTGGTATGCGCGCCAATTTTACTGTGGTGGGCGACGATGACCAGTCCATTTATGCTTGGCGTGGTGCCCGACCAGAAAATTTAGCTATTCTGCAGGCTGACTTCCCTAGCTTAAAAGTGATTAAGTTAGAACAAAACTACCGTTCTACAGGGCGCATTCTTAAAGTCGCTAACAAGTTGATTGCCCACAACCCTCACGAGTTTGAAAAAGCCCTTTGGAGTGACAAGGGCTATGGCGAGCCGGTGCGCGTTATTAGTTGTCATAATGAAGATGCGGAAGCGGAGCGGATTGCCACAGAAATTTTGCAGGCACAACTGCAAAACCAAGGCGCATATAAAGACTTTGCCATCTTATATAGAGGCAATCATCAGTCGCGCTTAATGGAAATGAAGCTACAGACTTACAAAGTGCCTTATAAGATTAACGGCGGGCAGTCTTTCTTCGGCCGCACCGAAGTAAAAGATATTATGGCTTATCTTAAAATCTTACTAAACCCTGCCGATGATAATGCCTTTTTGCGTATTGTTAATACCCCGCGTCGAGAGATTGGCGCGGCTACGTTGGAAAAGCTAGTTAACTACGCCACCATGCGGGGCGTAAGTTTGATTTCAGCTAGTCAGGAAGTGGGGCTAAAAGAATACATGTCTGGCAATGCCTTAGCCAAGGTGCAAGAGTTTGGCGAATGGATAAATGGTTTAGCTGAACAGGCTGAGCGTGACGACCCCATAGCCGCAGTGCAACAAATGATCCGTGATATGGAATATCAGGACTGGCTATTACAAACCAGTAGTGGCCCACCTATGGCCGAAAAACGTATGGCCAATGTCGAACTATTGGTGGAGTCGCTAAAGGAATCTCTAGAGGTGGCGGTTAAGAAGAATGAGTATGCTGATATGGGTGATGCGGTAGCCCGCTTAGTATTATTGGATATTCTCGAACGCCAAGAGGAAGAGGATGATAGCGATCGGGTGCAACTGATGACCCTACATTCTGCTAAGGGTTTGGAATACCCCCATGTGTTTATGATGGGGATGGAAGAGGACCTGTTACCCCATCGCAATAGCATTGATGAGGGCAATGTCGAAGAAGAGCGACGCCTATGCTATGTGGGCATAACCCGAGCTCGCCAGACCCTAACCATCACCCTAGCCCGCAAGCGCCAACAGTTTGGAGAAATGCTGGAAACAACCCCTAGCCGCTTCCTTGATGAGTTACCTGAAGCCGATCTGGAATGGGAAGGCCGAGGTGATGATGATCCCAGTAAAAACGTTCAGCAAGGGCAAGCCACACTCGCTGGTTTAAAAGGTTTATTAGACGACTTTTAAAGACCACAAGTGCTTATCAAAGTCCGCGTTTATAGCTACAATGATTTATATAGTTGTTATAAAAACCCCCAAATAAGCCAGAGGAAATGTCATGAGCGACATGCAAAACGCCCTTAACCTTCTTATCGAAACTTGTCATGGAGCTGCCCTAAAGGGTGGTTGGTGGCATGACCCTGCGACTGGAGAAAAACTACAGCGCAACAAAGGCGAGTTGCTATGCCTAATTCATTCAGAGATTTCGGAAGCTATGGAAGGCGCGCGTAAAGGCATAATGGATGACCACCTTACCAACCGCCCTATGGAAGAAGTGGAGCTGGCCGATGCCATTATCCGTATCTGTGATTATGCTGGTGGTTATGGTCTTGATGTAGCTGGTGCCTTGGAAGAAAAGCTGGCCTACAATGCTCAGCGTGCCGACCATAAACCAGAGAACCGAGTTAAGGATGGGGGCAAAAAGTTTTAATCGTTTGCCGATCTGCAAGCATAAAAAAAGGGCTATATAAGCCCTTTTTTTGATTTACCTAGATGCTTATTTAACCGCATCTAACATATATTCAACTGTTACTTTAATTTCATCATCAGAACAGTCCATACATAAGCCCCGTGCCGGCATAGCACCAATACCATTAATCGCATTAGTCACGAGCATTTCTGTACCTTTAGAGATACGGGGCGACCAAGCAGCTGCATCAGCAAATTTTGGTGCACCAGCGGCGCCGCTATTATGGCAACCAGCACAGGCAGCGTTATAAACTTCTTCGCCGCTGCGGGGGCCGCTAGCAACGACTGCGACAGCAGCAACAGGTGCTTTACACTCACCACCATCAACACAGACAGTGCCTACTTTGCCAATACGTGAGGCAATAGAGTGGGCGCTATCATGGTCAGCTTTGGCGGTGATAGTAGTCAAACATAGGGCGACAAGACCAGCGGTTAGGCCGGCAGTTACAACAGGCTTTAGTAGGTTCAAGTGCGGTGCCTCTCAAAAAATTAGGTTCGGCTGCAATAGGGCAGCAAAAAAACAGCTGGCATTATAGCGGTATTTATTGCAAACGTGAATGTTTGCTAGAGCTATAAAATCATCTTAAGGCATCAAATCGGTGCAATATCTATAAAAAAGCGACTAATAAGTAAAATTAAGCTGATTTTCTACGCCCAAATCTTATGTTCCAGAGGCATAAAATTATATACAAATGAGCTTGGCCTTGGCTTGAATCTACCCCTTATCCCCCGTATCATACGCCTTCCTCAACGCGCCCGTAGCTCAGCTGGATAGAGTAGCAGGTTCCGATCCTGTTGGTCGGGGGTTCGAATCCCTCCGGGCGCGCCATATTTATCTAAAAACCGCACCTTAAACCGCCTGTTATCTGGCAACCTTTTTTGATGAGTTTAATAAAAATAATCAGGATGCTGGCTTTCAAGTAGTGGTAATTTTGACATGCTAGCTGAGATATCAGTGCGAAGTAAATTTAAAGATCGTTGGATATCACCAGACTGTATGCCATCAACAATAGCCTGATGGGCATCGACTACCCATTGCATTTTGCCGCTATTAGGCAGCTCAAGTCGCCTTAGTCTGGCTAGATTTCCTAGCTTTGAAATAAGCATGGCATGTAAATCTGGCTGCCCCACAAATGCAAACATAGTGAAGTGGAATAGCTCATCTAGGGCGTGAAATTCATTGGCACGCTCTGGTGAATTTATTAAAAGTCGCTGTTGTTCGATAACACGGCTGAGTGATGAAATTAGTTCGCTGGTATGGTTTTCGGTGATTCTGCGTATGACTTCCGATTCAAGAGATAACCTAAGAAAGTGGGCTTCTCCAAGCTTTTTGCTGTCAATGCGCGTCACAAAGGTTTTGGATTGAGGTATAACCACAACCAATTCCTCACTCTCTAGGCGTTGTAGTGCTTCACGTAATGGTGTCAGGCTGACGCCAAGCTCATCACTTAAGGTTTTCCTTACCAGAACCGTGTCCGGTTTTAGGTTAAAGAAAACAATACGCTCTCTTAACTGTTGGTAGGCGTGGTCTGCGGCAGACCCTGTTTTGGAGTGTAGATTAAAGGCTGATATGTTGCTTAGTTTCTGCATGATATGTGATTTTGGCTGGCTAAAAGTGATATCCCTAATACATTCGATAAATAATATTTACTCGAACGTTTAAGCTCTTGAATTTAAAGAGCATAGCCTCAGACCAGAATCGTCTCCCTAATGTGTCAATATTTGGCTGATAAATTCCTTAGCTCGCTCAGAGCCTGGGTTTAAGAAAAATTCTTCTGGCGGTTGGTCGTCTATAATTTGGCCTTGATCCATAAAGATGATTCGATCAGCAATTTTACGTGCAAAAGCGAGTTCATGAGTAACGCAAATCATGGACATTCCATCTTCCGCTAAAGAGATCATAGTATCTAAAACTTCATTAATGGTTTCTGGATCAAGTGCTGATGTTGGTTCATCAAAGAGCATGATCTTTGGTTCTAAACAAAGGGAGCGGGCAATGGCCACACGCTGTTGCTGCCCACCGGATAAGTGCTTGGGTAGTTTATGGGCTTGATCAGCAATTTTGACTCGATCAAGGTATTTCATGGCACGTTCCGTTGCTTCTGCTGGTGACAGGCCTAGGGTAGTGATGGGCGCTAATGTGCAGTTTTCTATAACCGTTAAATGAGGGAATAAATTAAACTGCTGAAAAACCATGCCGATATTTTCTCTGATTTTTCTTAACGATTGCCCGTCCTTAAGGAGCCGAATACCTAGTACGTCAATGGTTCCTGATGTGTGTAGCTCCAGTCCATTTAAACACCGTATTAAGGTTGATTTGCCTGAACCAGAGGGCCCACATACAACCACCTTCTCACCCTTTTTAGTGGCAAAGTTAATATCATTAAGCGCATGAAAGCTATCAAACCACTTGTTTACTGATTGCATTGAGATAGCATCCATAAGGTACACCATAGATAGGCCCGGCCCAGTTAAGGGCCGGGTGATAATTAAGATTTAAAGAGTCGGTAGTGCTGGTAAAGATTGACCAAGCCATTTCTTGGAAATTTCATTCAGGTTACCACCTAGGGTCTTATGCAGAATAAACACATTTACCCAACGCAGTAAATCATCATTACCTTTCTTAACGCCAATAAAACAAGGGCTATCTTTGAGGATCAGCTTACGCTCAAGATCCAGTTCAGGATCTGCAGAGGTCAGTGATGCGGCAGCAGTGTTACCCGTTACCAGTACTTCAACCTGACCAGAGGTAAATGCAGCTAGTGTTGCAGCGTTATCACCAAAGCGAATGATTTCGGCTGTTTCCGGTGCGATGGCGGTTAGTTCCAGATCTTCTAGACTACCGCTAGTGACACCAATTTTCAGGTCAGCAAGATCGGCTGCACCAGCAATGCTCAAGGTTGATGGTGCAAAGATACCGGAATAGAAAGGCGCATAAGCACTGGAGAAGTTAATGGATTTAGCCCGCTCAGGGTTGGCGCCCATAGTTGAAATCACTAGGTCAACCCGATCCGTTTCCAAGAATGGTATACGTTGCTTTGATACCACTGGAACTAGTTCTAGTTCCACGCCTAAATCCTTGGCAATAAGTTTGGCGACATCGACGTCGTAACCTTCATGTTCGCCACTCATACCAACAGAGCCAAAGGGAGGGAATGACTCAGGTACGGCGATTTGGATTTTACCATCGCTTAAGATGTCTGAAAGATCAGCAAAAGCAGTAGAAGACAACAGTAGTGTTGAGAGTGCTGCTACTTTGAGTGATTTAAAGAGAGTTTTCATGGTTTTTCCTCGTTAGTTTAATTAAATTCGTTTAATAGATCGTGCTTCAAGGCGTCTAGCGTAAAGCGCAAGTGGATAACAAATGCAGAAATACATGACGGCCATCAGCGGAAAGATAATGAAGGGTTCTGAGCCTGGCACAGGTGAGTTGGCCCAGCGTTTGCCAATTAACATCAAATCTTGAAAACCGATAATGTAGGCAAGTGACGTGCCTTTAATTATCTGCACCATAAAGCCGACGGTTGGTGCTAGTCCGTATTTAAATGCTTGTGGCACGATGAGCTTGCGCAGAATTTCCATAAAGCTCAGGTTTAGGGCGTAGCCTGCTTCCCATTGGCCTTTGTCGACAGACTCGATGGCACCTCTCCAAACCTCTGACATATAAGCCGAGGTGAACAGCACCAGAGCGATCGTAGCGGCAGTCCATGGGCTAACTTGAATATTGAATAGGCGAGGCATGCCTAGGCCACAAAGAAACAACAGCATTAATAAGGGTACAGATTGGAACCACCAAATATAGGCTTTGCTACAAGCTTGTAATGGCCGCGAATTAGACACCCTCATCAGGGTTAATAACAAGGCGATGGCGCCACCGCCAAAAAAAGCGATCAGGGACAAATAGATGGTTAATTGCCCAGCATCAAGGAGCTGGAAAATAATGATTCCATTCGGTTTGCCTAGGACTTCAATAAACCAATCTTTCATGCTTAAGCCCTTTTACCAAGGGTATGGGTAAAGATAAGTTGCATTAGCCCTCTTAGTAATAACGCGATGGCAATATAAATAATGGTTAGGGTCATAAATACTTCAAAAGAACGAAATGAGCGGCTTTCAATAAAAACGCCTGCATGAGTTAGATCCCCGACCCCGATTTCTGAGATCACCCCGGTAGTTAAAAATAGAAAAATAAACTGGCTGCTTAGAGACGGAAACATTTTGATAATTGTTTGCGGCAGAATGATTGATTTAAATTGGGTGAATTTTGTTAGGTTGAGTGCCGCTGCTGCTTCGAACTGCCCTCTAGCCGTTGATGCGAAGCCACTGCGTAAAATTTCTGCGAAATAGCCGGAAAAGTTAATCGACAGGGCAAGTAATGCATGAGCCCAGAATGGCCAAACATAACCAAGTAGAAGTGGCAGGCCAAAAGCAATAAAGAATAGCTGAACGATTAGGGGTGTATTGCGAATAAAGTCAACATAACCAGCCGCTAAAATATTAAGTAGGGGCACTTTCCAGTAGCGAATAGATGCCAATACAAAGGCCAGAAGAAATCCAATGATTCCCGCCGCTAGGGTCAACCAGGCCGAGGTTAAGGCGCCCGAAAATAATAGATCTAGGTATTCCTGGGATCGATAGATTTCAAAAAATCTAAGTTCGTTCATTATGATATTGCAACTGATATATTAGTATATATGCTGTCTGCATTATCTATGCCAAAGTTTATTTATGTTTTAAAAACAGTGAGTTAAGCTAGTTTAGCCCTGAGGGAATGGGTCTGGGTTTAGGGTGTGTGGCACTTTTCAAGTGCAATAAATCCGTTTTTGGATATTTTGGTGCATTTTTAGTTAGCAGACTTTACCCGAGGTTATCTTTCTAGGCTTACTAACAATCCTTTTGCAGAAGTTATTAAGTTTTGGCTTCACTTTCGCCTTTTTCTTAAAATCAAACTGAAGGACAAATAAGGCTTTTTACTTAAAAAAGATAATTGGCAATAGTCCTTTTTTGATTAAAAAATATATTTAAAATTAATAAATGAAAATATATAAACATTAAATATCAATAAGATAAAATAATAAAATAATATTTATTTATAATTTATTATAGTTATGTATAATAAAAAGATTCTAATATATGCAAGGAGAGCATTATGAGAGTCTTATTTAAAATCACTCTTGCGACGATTTTATCCTTTGTCACACTTATTGCTGGTGCAAATGTAAATACACTAGTTTCAGAAATCGAAAACCTTTATTCATCATCTCCGCAAGCAGTTACAAAAAGTGATTATATAGACGTTTTGCGTGCCCATTATAAGCCAGAGAGTCAAGAGCAAAGTGTTTTTATTGATGGGGTACTAGGCCAAAATGAACTCTCAAATGCGCAGCTTACAATAATAAAATCTATTGATAAAACGACAGACTTTAAACAAATAGTTGCCTTTAATCCTGAGCTATTATTTGTTTTGGATAATTCTATTCGTAATGATTACCCTGCTTTAAAAGAGAATATTTATTTAGATATGCAAAGTGGGTTCTTATCTGTATATAACAATTTGCAATCAACTAGTGAGACACAAGGGAATGGTGGAATATTAGCGATTGTTGGCCTTTCATCAGTGTTATTTCAGTCTTCAGAAGATGAAACTATTCCCCCGGCAAAAGCATCTGTCTCGATATCATCAGCTAAAGTTGCAGAATCAGCTCAACAAGTACTCACTCTTACGGCTAGTCTATCAAAGGCTGTTGATGTTCCAACTACCTTAAATCTATCAGTGACATCAACTCCAACAAACTCACGAAGCTCACAAACTGGATCTAATTTTATCCTAGCTTCAACTTCTATCGTCATTCCTGCTGGAGAAATCAGTAAAACGACCACTTTGACAATAACGGATAACGCTGACGCTTTAGGTTCAACTGATCTATCTGTAAAAATCACTAGTGTTTCAGGGGCAACAAATGTAGAGATAGACTCAACACCTGCTGTTGTTGAAGTTGTCGATGATGAAAGTGTGCCAGTTATTTCATTATCCGCTACAACCACCACAGTTAAGGAAGGCGATGCTAGTATTCTATTGAATGCCACTAGCTCGGTTTCGGCTACTGAAGATATCGTTGTTAGCCTTAGCTTTTCTGGTAGTGCTGAAAACACTGTTGACTATACAACGAGTGGTACTATTACAATTCCAGCTGGAAGCACCAACGGCAATAGCTCATTTTCCATAATTGATGATAATCTTTTTGATAACGAAGTTGCAGAAACTGTTGTTATTAATATTGATTCAGTTGCTGGTGCAGAAGCATTTGAAAATGGTGATCAATCAGTTTCCATAAATATTAATGATAATGATGTTGCCCCTATGGTGACCATGTCTGCAAGTGTGGATTCTGTTTCAGAGGACGGCATATCGCCTACCATTACAGCAACATTGTCCCATCCAACATACCAAGATTTAGTCTTGGCCTTAGCTACTAGCGGCACTGCTACAACAACTAATGATTTTAGCTTATCGGCAACAAGCATTACGGTACCTAGTGGTAGTACAACAGGCACAGCTACAGTAAATTTGTTGGATGACAATGCCCATGAACAGGATGAAATAATTATTGTTTCTGTGGATTCGATATTAGGTGCAATATCAGGCGATAACCCACAGCCAGTTTCTGTGGCAGTAAATAATGATGACTCAGCACCAACTGTAGTATTGTCAACTAGTGCTGAAACGGTGCTGGAAAATGATTTATCGCCATCAATTATTGCCACCTTATCAAACCCAACCTATCAAGATATTGTCGTCTCCTTGGCTACTTCTGGAACGGCATTATCTGGCAATGATTATACCCTGCCTGAGACCACAGTCACCGTCTCGGCTGGCGACTTATCTGGCTTATTAACAGTAAATCTAGTTGATGATACGACTTATGAACTAAGCGAATCACTTATAGTCTCTGTTGGCTCAGTAACTGATGGCGCTGAAGCAGGCGTCTCTCAAACTACTGAATTAACTATTGAAAATGATGATCCTGCTCCTACTGTTGTTTTAACACTTTCTTCATATTCACAACTTGAGAATAACGAGGATGCAATTAATATTTTAGCAACCTTATCAAACCCTTCCTATGAAGATGTTTATGTAACACTAATTGACTCAGGAAGTGCTATTGCAGGTTATGATTGGCTACCTTCTGATACGTTTACTGGCGAAATCATCATTGGTGCGGGAGAGTTAACAGGGTATGAAAGCGGTTATATTATTGACGATGGGATATTTGAAGGAGATGAAACAGTTATTTTTGATATAGAAAATGTTTATGGTGGTGCCGCAACAGAACAAAGCGAACAACAGCAAACGTTTACTATTTTAGAAAATGAATCAGCACCAGTAGTTACACTCTCAGCATCAGCAAATTCAATTGAAGAGGCATCTGCAGGCACCATTAGTATTACAGCAACATTATCAGAAATATCTGCAATAGATACTGTTATTTTCTTCGAAACTTCGGGCACAGCCACTGAGGGATCGGATTATAGTTCAATGTCAGATATAACAATTCCAGCAGGCACTACAACAAACACATCATCCATTACATTTGTAAATGACACACTCTATGAAAGTGATGAGACAGTTGTTGTAGAAATTAGTAATGCTGATGGAGCTATTGAAGAAAGCAATCAGCTTGTGTCATTGACCATTTTAGAGGATGAGTCGGCACCAACAATGACCTTAACAGCATCCTCAGCAAATATTTCTGAAAAAAATGGATCTGCCACCATAACCGCTACTTTAAGTTCAGCGGTTGGATCTAATCTTGTCGTGGCTTTTTCTACCAGTGGTTCAGCAAGCCATGGCACAGATTACAATCTTAATGCTATAGAAATCACACAAGGTGACCTAACAGGGGCAAGTTTGCTTACAGCCATAGCAGATACTGATTACGAGGCAGGCAGTGAAAGGGCTGTTGTGGCCATTAATTCTGTTTCAGGGGTTCCTGGGGTAATTATCGATGCTACTTCAGTCGCCATCAATATTACCAATGAGGCATTAGATTCGGGAACAACAAAAGCAATAGTCCCAGGTAGACAAGCGGCAATTGAAGCAAGTATTGAATACCAGGATATTGATTTCTATTCTGAATACAGAGAGGAGGATTTTAGCCCCTATGAAAACATTAATCTGGCTCAAGCATTGGCTTACGATGTAGAAATTAGCACTGCTATGATATCCATAATGGATGGGGGTTATATGGTAAATGGTGCTGGTCATGCTTCCACTCATCAAGATTTAGACACTTTAGAAATCAAATTAGTTGAAGGTGCTTATTATGGCGCTGCAGATTTTAATTATGTCCACGGCACTCAGGTAGCTGTTATTGCTGCTGGTGATTTAGATGGTGATAATGGGTTAATGGGTGTAGCACCTGGAGCTCAGTTACATTTGGCAGATATATACGCAAGTGGATTCCACCCAGAAGTCTGGGCACTACTTGTTGAAGATGCGGAATTGCAAAGTGTTGATGTTCAGAATAACTCATGGGGTTTTGACGATAGTCAATATGGGGAATTTGAAGACTGGGCTGCAAATTCCGCCACCATATCCAGTTATGTTAATAAAAAAGATGAGGAGGGCTGGACAGGAGCCGAGACACTTTATGCATTCCAACATCTGGATACCGATGGTAATGGTTATAATGATATCCTTCTGGGAACAGAAGCTTCTACAGACGCTTGGCAGGCATATATAGATGCACTTGATAGTCTTCAGGATCAGGCACCCATTGTCTTTGCAATAACAAATAACTTTGAATTTACAGATGCCGATGTTTCTGCAGCCTTGCCTGAGCTTTTCCCAGAGCTAGAGGAGGCTTGGATTTCCGTTGTTAATGTTGATATTCAGGGTCAAGATGAGCTTATTTACGAGTTATACTCTGGGCCTTGTGGTTCAACGGCTGAATATTGTATGGCTGCAGATGGTACTGACATTACATTACCTAAATATAGTGATGCCATAAATGAATATACTCAGGAAATGGGCACTTCATTTGCTGCGCCACAAGTATCGGGTGCGATAGCATTACTGAGTGTCCATTTCCCTAACCATACTCCAGAGCAGTTAGTGGATAGGCTACTTGCCTCAGCAAATAACGATATCGGTTTTGATCATACTGGCTATGTTACTTTTGGCAATGGTGTTATGCATGGCTACTCCCATGAGGCGGGCCATGGCATTTTGGATGTTTATGCAGCTTTACTGCCGATAACCAGTAGTAGCTATTCGGCGCGTATATATGCTGGAGAGGGATCACTAACTAACCAAGGTTACGCTATAGAAAGTACAAGTTTGGTAGCATCAAGATCATTTGGTAACACCATTAGCAATAGTTTACAGGGTGTAAGCTCCTACTATTATGATGCTCTAGGCGGTGGATTTGATTTTGAGCTGTCGGAGCTTACTCGTTTTAATGATGAGCCTACTCGTTTAGTAAAAAGTTTGCATGAAAATATCTCAGCCTTAAATTCTGTAGCTAATTTAAGCCAACAAGCTACGAATAAATGGCATGCGCATGGTGAAGTTAACAGTCACTTTGACCCAACGGCAATTAAATCAAACAAAGCCTTGTCGCGCTTCCTAGAGTCTGGCAATTGGAATGGACTCAGTAGCGCAGCATACGCCATTCCCCAGCTATCAACTGCTAGTGGTGGTGAAGGAATTCACTATATGGGTGAGTTAAATGACTGGGTCTACACGCTTTCTTACTCACAGAATGCTAGGGATGAGGTAGATCGTCATGAATCCTATTCAGTGCTCCTAGAATCGCAACTGGGCAACAAGATCAATGCTTCTTATTTATTAAGCTCTCTACACTCAACAGAAAATGGTTTGGGGCTTATGGGCAATGGCGCCTTTGACTTTGATGGCGGAGGATCTAAGCAAAATACCATTGGCCTAAAATACGAGTACCTAAGTAAGGATAAGATATCTGTAAATGTTGGTTGGACTAGTACGTTTAGGTCTGATGAGTCTTTCGCAGCTGGCATTATTTCTAGTCTAAATGGCGTTAAATCCGATGCTTTTGAACTAGGCATGACTAAATATGGCATTTTTGCCAATGATAAATTCAGCCTTTCCATTAGCCAGCCAGATCGTGTGTATAACGGAGACGTAGAGTATAGGGTCGCTAATTTAGCTGATAACAATGGGGTCATTGATTATAACTATACCTCGGCACAGCTGAATCCTGATGGCCGGCAATTAGATTATATCCTAGGTTATTCTTTAGACCTTGGTCAGGCAAAAACCATGTCATTAAAGTATACCGAGTCCGTTGATATGGGACATATACATTCAGATGATAAAGTAAGAGCCTATTTTATTGGTTATTTTGCTGAAGATGCCGAAGCCAATGACCGCTTATCTTTTGGCTTAAACCATATAGAAAATACCGAGTCAGGATTTGAGATAAGCTATAAGAAACGGTTCTAAGCCTTTCTTAAGGTGAATACGTTAATAAATATTTCAGGCACAGGCTGAGTAAGCCATATGTGCCTGAAATAAGCCCCCATTTTTGTGGGCTAGTTTTATCTATATCTAGCAGACTCAATGAGTCTAGGGCACCTTATCGTTCTTGTATAATTGCTTTCAAACTTATATTTCCGAGCAAGATGTCATTTGTGCTCCAAATTATCTCAATAAAGACCGATCTGTAGGAATTGTTGTTAATGGCTTGATTGAAGGTTAGAGGGGCAGCTTACTTTTGCTCTAGTTGCAAATATACATTGTTGATATCAGCTGCTTTCACTCTGCGGGCACGACCGTTTTGGATATGTTCATTGGCCCTTGCAACGGGGCTGAGGTAAAAGCCCCCTTTTTGCATATGCAGTGTGTCCTGTAAGGCCTGAATAGCTCGAATTTTGGGAATATTAGGCCGGTGGATCATATAACTGCCCTTTTGCTCTAAACTTGTTTACTTGAGGACCTTTGTATTGAGTTTAGTCAAAGATTTTGTAATTGCTGGGCAGGGATGGTGGGCAAATAGGTATAGGGTTTTATCTCTTATGGCAAATCTCCATTGCTTCTTAATGGTTTCTCCCATTTTGCTTTAACTTTTTACTATTTAATGAACACTATAACCCTAGAGGAGGTGTTCATATGTCGTCACATTTTTCCAAACATGCCAAAGTACGTTCGCAGCAACGGGCCATTCCACATTTAGAAGCTGAATTAATGTTGATGTATGGTGAATGTTTACATTTAGGGCAAGGTAAGCGCTATTGGAGTATCAATAAACGAGGGCTTAAGAGATTAAAACGTGATGTTAGGCGTTTAGTGCAGAACCTTGATGAGTTACAAGATCGCTATGTGATTGACGGTGATCATGGTGTGGTCGTTACCGTTGGGCATAAGTTGCGCAGGCAAAAGCAGGCGAGTTAGAAACTAAAATGGCGGTATCAAGCTATTGATACCGCCATTACTCAAACCATCTTGATCATTTATAACCAAGCTATTGCTATTTGTGCCATGATGCTGGCACATTGGGTATTTACCCTCAGTCAGTTAAACAGTCTTTAATGGAATAAGACATATTACGAATAAGGGTAAAATATAGCTCAGGGCCATTGTCTATTGAGGTGCCCAGCGGGTCTAATACACCCGTTCCAGCATTAGTGTTCTCAGTGACTGTTGATACCAATTTTGGCTCGAACTGAGGCTCTGAGAATACACAAGTACCGTCCAAGCTGTTAACTTTTTCTTGTAGTTCGCTAATACGTTGGGCGCCTGGCATAACCTCAGGTGATACCGTAATTGAACCAACGGCTGACACACCAAAGCGATTTTCAAAATATTGGTAAGCATCGTGGAATACGATAAAGCCCTTATCCTTGACTGGCCTTAGGTCGGCAGTAATCTCAGCTACCAAATTATCTAGGTCACCCATCATCTTTTCGGCATTGGCCTCATAGGCTGCAGCATTAGCTGGGTCTGCAGCAGATAATGCTTCCTCAATTTCATGCACCATGGCTTTGGCATTGATTGGGTCTAGCCATACATGGGGATCGAACTCACCATGGTCATGTTCATCATGGTCGTCATGTCCGTGTTCATCATGATCATCGTGGCCATGTTCTTCGTGCTTATCATGGTCGTCATGTCCGTGTTCATCATGCTCATCGTGGCCATGTTCTTCGTGCTTATCATGGTCGTCATGTCCGTGGTCGTCATGATCATCGTGCCCATGTTCTTCATGTTCATCATGCCCGTGGTCGTCATGGTCGCCATGATCATGTGCATCAAAAGCCCCGCCTTCTCGGAATGCTAGTTTCTTAATGCCGTGACTATCAGCTAGAGCTACCGCTGTTGCGTTGGCGGCAATACCTTCAATGGATTTTTCCAAAAAGGCTTCTAAATCATGGCTCATCCAAAATATTAGATCAGCATTTTGTAACTGTCTGGCCTGGGATGGCTTTAAGGCATAGCTGTGTGGTGATCCAGCGCCTTCAATAATTAGGCTAGGAGTTCCCACACCTTGCATAACACCCGCAACAAGCGAATGAACTGGCTTAATGGAAGCCACAACATTCACGTCAGCATGGGCTGCCGACATACTAGCTGTCAGTATTGCAGCAGAAAGTGTGGTTGGTTTGAATAATTGCATGTTAAACTCCATGACTATTGTTTGGAACTAAATTTCTCATAATGTTATAATATAACATAACACATTTCATAAAAAATGAGAATTTAGAAATAAAAATCATTATTATTTTCATCTCGAACCAATACTGTCTCCATAAACAGACACCAAGTCCATGCTAAAAGAAAATAACACACTTATATCCCTAGACAACGCAGGAATTAATCGCTCGAACCGCTGGCTGGTACGTGGCGTATCCATGAGTGTTTCAGCGGGTGAAATCGTTACGCTCATAGGGCCTAATGGGTCAGGTAAATCCACAACGGCTAAAATAGCCTTGGGAGTGTTAGATACGGATGAGGGCTTGGTGTATCGCAAGCCCAAACTGCGGGTTAGTTATGTGCCACAAAAGCTGGATTTAAACTGGACCTTACCTTTAACCGTGGCACGCTTCCTAGTGCTAACCAATCGGGCGAGCAAAACAGAGATTGAGAGTGCATTGTCAGCCACGGATACCTTGCATCTAGCTAAAGCACAGATGCGTAACCTGTCAGGCGGTGAATTCCAGCGGGTATTATTGGCTCGAGCCATATTGCGTAAACCTGAGTTATTGGTTCTGGATGAACCAGTGCAGGGGGTGGACTTTAATGGCGAGATTGAGCTGTACAAGCTGATAGAGGATATTCGCAACAAGCTTAACTGTGGCGTGCTGTTAATTTCCCATGATTTACATGTGGTGATGGCAACCACTGACCAAGTTATTTGTTTAAATGGCCATGTTTGCTGTTCTGGTACCCCAGCAACAGTGGCATCTAGTGATGAGTTTAGAAGCTTATTTGGTAAGCAGGCGACTCAGGGCCTCGCTTTTTATAAGCACCATCATGATCATGAGCACTTACCAGATGGGCGTATTCTGCCAGCGACGGAAGCAGAGGAGCATACCCATGTTTGATGATTTTTTTGTGCGCGCCCTGGTTGGTGGCATCGGTGTTGCTCTAGTCGCTGGGCCACTGGGTTGTTTTATTATTTGGCGCCGCCTGGCTTATTTTGGTGACACCCTATCCCACTCTGCATTGTTGGGTGTGGCTTTAGGCTTGTTGTTTGAATTAAATGTCACGTTAACTGTGTTTGCCTTATCTATTGTTGTGTCGTTGTTATTAATGCTATTGCAGCGACGAGCGAGCTTATCATCAGATGCCATTCTGGGCTTACTTGCCCACTCAACACTTGCTGTTGGCCTAGTGGTATTGGCCTTTATGACTTGGGTTCGAGTTGACCTGATGGGGTTCCTGTTCGGCGATATATTAGCTATTACCCATCTAGATCTGGCAATCATTTGGGGGGGTGGCATCGCTGTTTTGGGCTTGTTATTTGTCGTATGGCGCGCCCTATTTGCAGCTACTGTTAGTTACGAACTGGCAACAGCAGAGGGGGCGCAGCCAGATCGTGCCAATATTATCTTTATGATTGTTATGGCTGGCTTGATTGCTGTATCTATGAAGATTGTGGGCGTTTTATTAATCACTGCCCTGTTGATTATTCCAGCCGCAACGGCAAGGCGTTTTGCTGTGTCACCTGAGCAAATGGCCGGGTTTGCGGCCTTGGTTGGTGTGGTGGCTGTGGTGCTTGGTTTGATGGGTTCTATGGAGTGGGACACGCCAGCTGGCCCAAGTATTGTGGTTGCAGCACTGGTGTGTTTCTTACTATCTCTATTGCCTATACCGAGCTTAGTACTAAGAAAGAACAGCAATAGTCATTAATCAATTTAGCAGTTAATTATTCAACAGCTGCAAAAATGCATCAGGGTGGTTTGAGACTAAACCCTATTCACCCCCAAGCTTTTGGCTAATCTGCTAGGCGGCTCTCTGGCACAACCATGGCATCACTGGCTGCCCAAACAGATTGATCAAAATTGACTACCGAGCCGGTCATTAGGCCTGATTCATCACTAGCTAAAAACGCTACTGCACGGGCCACTTCTTGTGGATCCACAAGACGCCCGAAAGGCAAGTTGGCACCAGCAGCCTCTTGCCAGCCATCTTCGGCGCCGTGATACTTGCGCTGAACTAGGTCTTCCTCATCGCTATTCATCCAGCCGATATTGAGGCAATTAACCCGAATATGATCGCGCATCAGGGCGTGAGCAGTATTACGTGTCAGACTATTAAGGGCGCCTTTGGAAGTGCAATAGGCGCTTAAGAAAGGCATACCCGCATAGGCAGCAATAGAACCGATATTGACGATACTGCCGGGGGTTTTTGTTTCTCGCATCCATTTAGCCGCTGCTTGCATAAGGAAGAAAGGCGCCCGAGTATTAATATTCATAATGCGGTCATAGAGTTCTGGGGTCGTATCTAAAATCGACCCCCGTGCTGATAAGCCAGCCACATTGACGAGAATATCCAGTTGTTCAAAATGCTGCTTAGCTGCCTGAAAAATAGTTTCTGGGGCGCTTAATTCGGCTAGATCGGCGGTAACAAAATAAGCCTGACAATGGGGGTATTGGGCTTGAATACTTGCAGCGACTTGCTGACCCTTTTGACTTTGGCGACCACAAATTACAATGCCTTTTGCACCGCGAGCAGCAAATAAATGGGCACAGGCGGCACCTAAGCCTTGCGTGCCACCGGTAATGATGGCCACTTTATCTTTTAGTCCGCTTAGGCTTTGCATCTTCCTGTCCTCAATTGAGCCAATTATTGCCCTAGCATCTGGATCATATTTTCTGCTTCGGCCTGCACTTCAGGAATCACTTTACGCATAAGGGTAAGACGGTCAAATAATGCTGGATCAGCAGCTAATTCGGCGCGAATAGTTTGCCCAAAGCGTTGGCGTAAGACAGTGCCAATATTGAATTTACAAACGTTTGATTTGGCAAGCTTTTGAATATCTTCATGTTTAACACCGCTAGTACCATGAATCACTAAGGGTAAATCTATAGCAGCACTTAATTCCTCAAAGCGCTCATAGTTGATATCGACCTTGCTATTTTCTAAGCGGTGAATATTGCCAACGGAGATGGCTAGGACGTCCGGTTGTCCATTAGTGGCCATGGCGACAGCCTCATCCACAGCGGTAAGGGCAGATTTAATATGGTCGCGACCACTGGCATAGGGTACTGAGCCAACCTCAGCCTCCACAGATACATTATATTCCCGCGCTAAGGCAACCACTTCGGCAACACCCGCTATATTATCGGCAATAGGCAACTGTGAACCATCAAACATCACAGAGCTAAAGCCAGCCTTAATGGCTTCCTTTACTGTTGCTATTTCATAATGATGATCCAAGTGTAGGCAAACGGGTACTTTGGCTTGTTCAGCTAGGGGTCGCATCATGCCAGTAATACTTTGTAGGGGCATAAATTGAGTCATATCCAGGTTGATAGATAAGATAACACTTGCTTGTCTGGCCTCTGCTGCTTGCACCACAGCCAGAGCATCTTCATAGCCAAAGACATTAAAGCAAGCCACGGCATAGCCCTTTGCAAGTGCTGGCTGGGTAACGTCTTTGAGATTCGCTAGCATATCAACCTACTTAAACTTGTTAATCATATCTTTAATGCCAGGAATGGTTTCCAACTGATAGGCATGCTCGGGGTGGAAATTTTGGTGCAATGGGCGTTGTGATAGGCCAGCTAAAATAGTGAAGTAATACATTTCATAGCCTGGGCCAGCTACACAAGGATGGTAGCCCTTATCAATCTGAATAGTAGAGCCATTGCGAATATGGTAGACATCACCCATTTCATCGCCTTCGCGGGTTAAAAATTGGGCGCCAAAACCATGTTCGGGATTAAATCGGAAATTATAGACTTCATCATGCCGGCTTTCGTTAGGCAGGGCGTCTGTATCATGTTTATGAGGCGGAAAGCCTGACCAACCTCCAGCTCCGACAGTAAATAGCTCACTAACCAGTAACTTGCCTACCTGACCACCGGGATTCTTACCCAAAACATGTTTGATTTTACGGTGTGTTTTGGTGTCATCGGAGCCATATTGTACAGGGTCAATTTGCGCTTCTCTAACGACAAAAGGGGTATACACTTCGTCAAATTTAGCGCCAGCCACAAACACTTCAACGGTGTCACTAACACAGGTCATGGTCGCTGCCATGCCCACAGGCACATAAACGCCCTCAGGATCACCTTCCCATATATGCATACGTTTACCGACGGTGTCGAAGGTATGTTCGCCAACCGTCACATCGATACTACCGGTGGCTGGTACTAGGCAAGTTTCATAACCGTCTACTTGGGACGTAAATGATTCCCCCTTGGTTAGCTTCACAATATTAAAGTAGCAAAGAGGTGTGCGTTGATCATCACAGTCAACAATGGCCTGATTTTGGTTGTCAAAGTGGGGTATATGCATATTGATCTCCTTTGATGGCCATGTTCAGACCCATTTAGCACTTGGGGTCATGGTCATTTCTTGCTGCAGTTCTCGTATTTCTGTGTTTGTTGGCATCACACTAGCACAGCCTCGTTTAGCTACCACCAATGCTGCTGCAGCACTACCTGCAGCTACTGCCTGTTCCCAATCATGGGTATATGTATAGTCAGCAACTAGGTTGCCTAAAAAGGCATCGCCAGCGCCATAGGGCTTTAAAGCGGTGACCGGATAAATACCTGTTTGCAGGTGCTTACCCGGCATATAGATATTGGCCCCTTTAGCACCACCTTTTACCACCATGATTTGTTGCTGGGTAGTAAATTCTTCTATAAGTCGTGTGAGCTGGTCCGTTAAAATGGCAAATTCTTCTTGATTGCCCACCACCACATCAGCTAACTCCGCTGCCTGTTGATAAATTTGCCGCGTCGCTGCTTGGTCTGGCCAATTCCACGGCCGGTAATCTAAATCCAGCCAGACTTTACACTGCTTGGTCTTGGCCTGCTGCATTGCTGCTAATGTTGCACTGCGTGAAGGCTCAGAAATTAAACTAGTGCCCGTCACAATCAGGTTAGCGCTATCTGCGATGGCGTCAGCAACAGCGGCATTATACTGCCAATGCAGGTCAGCAGCATTATTGCGATAGATAACGACCTCACAGTCATGGTTACGCACCTCTGCTAATGCCAAGCTGGTGCGACCACTTGCTTCACTAGTCTGAATATAGTTCTGTGCTACCCCCGTTTCAGCAAGCCGTTGTCTAACAAAGTCACCAACTGCATCGGCTGACAAAGCGGTAATAAGCCCCACTTGCGCCCCTGCGCGTCCAAGGGCGGCGGCAATATTACCTGCTGAGCCACCCATATCGGCACTAAAGCCAAGGGCATCACGGGTTTTACCACCCTCTTCAAGAGGATATAAATCCATGCCTGCACGGCCAATAACTAGGGCGTGCCAGGTTGTTCCCGAATTTGAAGTGGTGGCTTTGGTCACCACCTACTCCACATCCATCCATTGCCCAGCCATGGCAGAACGGTCGATAGCATCCATGACCTTTTCGATTTGTAAGCCATCAGCAAAACTTGGCCAAGTAGTCGTATCACTATCAATAGCCGTAAGCAGCTGATTAAGCTCACAAGCCTTAACATCAACATAACCAAGACTGTGGCCAGCATTGGGTAGAAATGCATCATAAGGTTTATGATAGGGGCCAGATAATATAGTGCGGAAACCTTGTTGGCGCGGATCTTGGTCTTGGGTAAACAGTTGTAGCTCATTAAGGCGTTCTTGATCAAAACGAATCATGCCCTTGGAGCCATGTACTTCCCAACTTAAACCACATTTGCGGCCCCAGGCTACTCGGCTTACTCTAAGGGTGCCTTTGATACCACTATTAAAGCGAGCGATAGCCATACATACATCATCATTATCAACGGCTTTACGCGTTCCTGTTTTGGGGTCTTCGCGGTCAGCATAGACGATATCGTATTCCCCTACGACGCGGCTAATTTCACTATCGGTGATAAAGTGAGCAACACTAACTAAGTGACACATAACATCGGCATTAGCACCAGTGCCAGATAATTCACGATTCATGCGCCAGCTATAGGGGCGCTCTGGATCTGCTTCGTTATCCACATCATAAACCCCAAAGAAACCTGTCACATCACCAATCACACCTTCTCTAATCAGATCACGGGCGGAATGGACGAGGGGATTCTGAGTATAGTTATAGCCGACAATGGTTTTTTGTGGGCTGATTGCAGCGGCATCAACCATAGCTTGGGAGTCAGCCAAGTTGGTTGACATAGGCTTCTCACACCAGACATGTTTGCCGGCAGCCAAGGCAGCCACAGCAATTTCTTTGTGCACGGCGTTAGGCACGCAGATAGAAATTAATTCTACTTTGGGGTCATTGATGACGTCCATATAATTGCTGGTGCAGCGCTCAAAGCCCATTTCTTTGCGTTTTGCCTCAGCAATTTCTGGACTTTGATCACAGACAATTTCTAACTTTGGGCGCAGGCTGCCACCAAAAACAGTACCAGCTGCCGCGTATGCAATAGAGTGGGCTTTGCCCATAAAGGCGGTGCCAATAACACCAATGCCAATGGTTTTCATATTTTATGCTCTGCATTTTGAACTAACCCGAATAATTTATTGGGGTGGGGTCTAAAACCCTATACCAACAAACTATTCGGGCGAATGGTTGTTAGAAAAACTACACTGTACCTTGTAGCTGCTCGTTAAGGTCTTGCAACTCTTTACCACCAGCCATAAGATTTTGTAGTTCATCGATACTAATCTCATCACGGGTATGGGTGCCTAGGGTGGCGCCACGGTTAAGTACCGTAAAGCGGTCACCTACTGCATAAGCATGGCGCACATTGTGGGTAATAAGTATAACGGCAAGGCCTTTTTTACGAACTTTATCGATATATTTCAATACCATCGAAGTCTGTGCAACACCTAAGGCTGAAGTCGGTTCGTCCAGAATCAAAACCTTAGCACCAAAGTGCACGGCACGAGCAATGGCCACGGTTTGGCGTTCACCACCAGACAAGGTGCCTACGGCTTGATCGGGATCACGCACGTCAATACCAATGCGTTGCATTTCCTCACAAGTGACTTGATTGGCATATTCATGATCGAATAACTTGAAGGGGCCATACTTCTTAACCGGTTCACGTCCCATAAAAAAGTTACGCGTTACGGACATTAATGGAATCATGCCTAAGTCTTGGTGCACAGTAGCAATACCTGCATTCATGGCTTCCCTAGGCGTGTCAAAATGGACTTCATCACCATGCATCATCATGGTTCCACTAGTTGGCTGATGGACACCTGAAAGGACTTTAATCAAAGTCGATTTGCCGGCGCCATTGTCGCCTAACAGGCCCATAACTTCGCCAGGATAAATGTCTAATGACACGCCATTTAAGGCAACTACGGAGCCAAAATGTTTAACGATATTGTCGAGATGTATAAGGGGCTGTTCGTTCGCCATATTACTTTTCTCCTGTGGCGTAACGACGCACATACTTGTTGAAGGTTACGGCGATTAACAGCATCACCCCTAAGAAGACTAGATACCAATCCTGGTCGATCTGGGTATAGGTTAAGCCGATGGCCACCATACCAAAGATTATAGCGCCAAAGAAGGCGCCAATAGCCGAGCCGTAGCCCCCAGTTAGGAGACAACCACCGATAACGGCGGCAATAATCGCTTCAAACTCTTTTTGCTTGCCACGGGCAGCGTCAGTTGAGCCAGCATCCATAACAGTCAGTATAGCTACCAAAGCCGCACAGCAAGCAGTAAAGATAAATAGGCCAATTTTGACACGATCAACGGGTACACCACTTTTGCGAGCCGCTTCTGGATCACCACCACTAGCAAATATCCAGTTGCCTAAAGGTGTTTTAACTAATACTAAGGTAGCAATCAGTGATAATAGTGCGAACCAGATAATTTCTACAGGAATGCCTGTCACTTTTGGTAGGCCAGATTTAAATGTGGCGGTATAGCCAGCATCAGCTAACCATCTAAATAGCCCCTCAAGGGCATCGCCGGAAAACATCTCGTTCCAGATTCCGGGCTCAATATTTTCAGCCAAGCCGCGTTGTTGAGTGGCACCGCCACTTTGCACAAAGATGGCATGCATAATTTCGTTAAAGCTCAGGCTTTCATTCATGTAGGCGGCCTTATCTTGCGCCACCTGCACTCGTGTAGCTGCTTTTAAGCCTACTAGTGCTAGGCCACGCAGAATAAATAGAAATGCTAAGGTCACGATAAAGGATGGTAGGCCTGTGCGATGGACAATAAGACCATTTATCCAGCCAATAAAACCAGCAAAAGCCAAGGTAAATAATACAGCCAACCACAAAGGTAGACTCATTAGGGTAATACTCGCGGCAAATACCATGCCTGCAAACGCCACCATGGAGCCAACCGAGAGGTCAAACTCACCGCCAATCATCAATAAAGCCGCGCCAATGGCGAGGATGCCTAGATGAGCTGCCGGTGATAAGAAATTCATAATGCCAGATAGTTCAAACATTTTGTCACTGGCAAATATCGCAAAAAATATAGTGATCACCACAACGCCAGCCAAAGCGCCTAGTTCTGGGCGACGAAGGATGCGTGTGAGAAGGGATGCTTTTAATAAGCGTTCATCGGTATTGGGTGTAGATGTCATGATGGTTCCAATTATCTATGGCTGATAGTGGGATATATCGAGATTTTAAAACTTGCTGGCCACTATCAGTAACCAGTAAAGCATAACAGGGTGACCGGCGAACCGATCACCCTGTTTATCTGACAGTTTAAGTCAGTATAGCTAATTAACGTACGCCAGCTTTGGCGCCAGCAATAGTCATAGCTGCTTTTTCAGCAGTAATCAAGTTAGGACCAGAAGGTACGCTACCACCAGGCATTAAGCCATGACGAGCATTTTGTACCAAGAACAATACTGGTAGGTAACCCTGTAGATATTGCTGCTGGTCAATACCAAAGGCGGCCTTGCCATCAACAACGGCTTGCAAGAAGCCAGGTGATAGGTCAAAACTACCTAGGTTAGCGTCGGAACCGATTTCGTCCATAGCGGCTACGGCAGCTTCACCGGATAAGCCAGCACCCAAAGTCAGAACAGTATCAACGCTTGCATCTGATTCAAGAGCAGCTTTGATTTTTGCTTTGATTTCAGAAGGATCATTACCTGTAGGTAGGACAGTTACGTTACCGCCAAAGCCTTCAGCGAAACCACTACAACGTAAGTCTAGTGCTACGTTACCCACTTCGTGGTTAACACAGATACCTTTACTACCACCCATAGCGGCTAGTTTCTTACCAGCAGCCACACCAGCTGGATATTCATCCTGACCAACGTGTAGGGTAACACCCAAAGACTCATATACATCAGAACCAGAGTTCATGGAGATTACTGGAATGCCAGCAGCAACAGCACGCTTAATAGAAGCGCCTAGTGCAGCAGCATCAGGGATAGTTACAACCAAGCCGTCTGGCTCTTGGTTAACAGCCGCATCGATTAGAGATGCCATGGCCACCATGTCAAAAGTCTCTGGGGCGCGGTAATCGACACTAGCGCCAGTATCTGCGGCGGCTTGTGCTACACCATTCTTAGCCACCGACCAGAAAGGGTCGTTAGCTTGACCGTGGGAAACCACGATAATGTTCGTTTCAGCAATGGCAGAACCAGCCAATAACAGGCCTGCGATTGTGCTTACTATACGTTTCATTGGGAGTACTCCTTTTTATTGTTTAAGCCGCGCCTGAGGCACGGGCCAAGACCTATCCAAACGGAGGTTCAAGATAAGTTCTTCTATTTGTAACACCAAAGAAAAATAATTTCAAATATTTTTTTTATGAAATAATTGTTCCAAAATTGGAAATGCTACCGTATACTGATTCTGAAGTTGCTCGCAGTTACTATATATAAAGTTAACTACACTTAGGTTGTCACACTGTAGGTTTTAAAAGTCTAGGCATGACGATAGGCTCCATTTGCCAGCCAACGCTTATATAATGTCGCGCGGCAATAACAGGCATAAATGAATACTTAGTCTGTAAACGATTAACGGCGTAACTGAATCATGCAAGAAATACAAAACCTATCATTACCGCGAACCTATAGTGACCTAAAGCCATGGTTGCAGGAACACTATCGTGATTTACCTAAGCGGTTACAAAGTGTGGCGGTATTTGCCTTGCATAACCCAGATGTGATTGCTTTAAATACAGTAGCTGTTATTAGTGAGCAGGCTGGAGTGACGCCATCGACTATGGTGCGCTTTGCTAAGTCGATCGGGTATAAAGGCTTTTCTGATATGCAGGAAGTTTTTCAGCAAAGTATGCGCCATGTGCCGCAGCCCTATTCAGAGCGCCTAAGCTCTATGCAAAGGCCGGCAGTGCATGAACAAAGTGTTTTGTCTCAGTTTTCTCAAGCCGCCATGGAATCCATTAGTCGCTTAGAGCAACAGACCGACGAAGCGGCAATTAAGCAGGCCAGTTTACAACTAGCTGGTGCGCGCACCGTGTATATAGCTGGTCAGGGTCGTGCCGATCCAGTGGTAAACTATCTGCATTACACCTTGGTGAAGTTGGGTATCCATGCCACCTTGCTGCAAGGCACGTCACCAACGATTACTGATAAGGCGAGGATGTTACGCCCCGATGAGGTATTAGTGGCCATTAGTTTTAGTCCCTATACAGCTAACACCAAAGAGCTAGTGGATGTCTGCCTGGCTAATGGGGTTAATGTGGTTGCTATCACGGACTCAACCTTGAGTCCCATTGCCCGTACGGATGATTATCATCTAGAAGTGCTAGAAGATGAGGTCAACGGCTTCCGAGGCTTATCAGCTACTATGTGTTTGGCTCTTTGTTTGGCAGTTGAGGCAGGGAAGCAGCGTGCAGAAAGGCAGGAATCGTCACATTAGTTAGGTTTTTATTTGCAATAAAAACAGAATAAATATTTTTTTGGCAGTCATTATGAAACAAAAGAGTTTGGATTTAGTTTGCTTTGGTAGAGCAGGTGTTGATCTCTATGGTCATCAAGTAGGTGGCCGGCTGGAGGATATGAGTAGCTTTGCCAAGTATGTTGGTGGTAGTCCAGCCAACACCTCCATTGGTACTGCCAGATTGGGTTTAAAGTCAGCTATGCTCACGCGCGTAGGTGATGAGCATATGGGGCGTTTTATTCGTGAAACCATGCAAGCCGAAGGTGTTGATGTGCGCGGGGTGAAAACAGACCCCGAGCGGTTAACGGCATTGGTTATTTTGGGTATTCAAGATGAGGAACGCTTCCCACTTATTTTCTATCGTGAAAATTGTGCCGATATGGCTTTATGTGAAGAAGATATTGATGAGGACTTAATTGCTTCAAGCCGCGCCCTCCTCCTTTCTGGTACCCACTTAAGTACGGATAAAGTTGCGGCAGCTAGTCGCAAAGCTATTGCTTTAGCTAAAAAACATAATACTCAAGTAGTACTAGATATTGATTACCGACCTAACTTATGGGGCTTAGCTGGGCATGGGGATGGTGAAAGCCGATTTATTGCTGATGGAAAAGTAAGTGAGCACTTACAACAATTTCTACCTGACCTTGATTTGATTGTGGGTACAGAAGAAGAGTTTCATATTGCTGCTGGTACCGAGGATAGCCTTGACGCTTTAAGACTGGTGCGAAGTTTATCTATGGCTACTTTAGTCTGTAAACGAGGTGCCCAAGGCTGCCGGGTTTTTGAGGCTGGCATTGATGGTTGGAAGTCGGGTGTTCAAGGACCAGGTTTTAAGGTTGAGGTGTTTAATGTCTTAGGTGCCGGCGATTCCTTTATGTCTGGCCTATTGCGAGGTTGGCTCGGAGGCGAAGACTGGGAGACCAGTTGTGCTTTTGCTAATGCCTGTGGTGCTTTTGCCGTATCCCGCCATGGCTGTGCACCTGCTATTCCTTCTTGGCAAGAACTACAGCACTTTTTGCAACATGGTAGTGAATTTGAAGCCTTGCGTTTTGATCCACAACTGAATCATATTCACCGTACGACTACGCGCCATACTGAACATCAGCGGGTGGTGGCTTTTGCCGTTGATCACCGTCAGCAATTTTATGGTTGGGCCAAAGCCGCTGGCAGCAGCCCTGCGGCAATTGGTAAATTTAAACAGTTAGCTTTGCAAGCTGCCCAAGCAGAGGCTGGTAATGATCCAGGGTTTGGGATGCTGATTGATGACCTTACTGGTCGCCATGCATTGCATAATCTAACCAGTACATCGGCATGGGTAGGCCGGCCGATTGAAATGTCTGGTAAATTTCCTCTACAGCTTGAAGCGCAAGGGGAAATTCAGCAACATTTACATGATTGGCCCATTAACCAAACAGTAAAAGTATTATGTCCCTATCGCTTGGATGACGATGCTAAGACCAGAGCACACCATGAAAACTTAATGCTCGAGTTAGATGCCGCTTGTCGTGCCACAGGTCATCAATGGTTGTTGGAGATTATCACTGCCAGAAATGGCCAAGGTCCAGACTTCACCCAAGTCCCCAATATTATGCAGCGCTTTTATGAGTTGGGCATCAAACCCGATTGGTGGAAGCTAGAGCCAGGCCCAGATAAGCCCTATTGGGATGCTGTGGGTGCGGTTATAGATAAGCATGACGGTTACTGTCAGGGTATTATCGTGCTAGGACTTGATGCCAGTATCGAACAAATTACCGAGGCCTTTACAAGTGCGGCCCAACAACCTTGGGTAAAAGGCTTTGCTATAGGCCGTACTTTATTTGCCGAAGCTGCGCAAGCTTGGCTACAGGGCAATATGGATGATGCCGAGGCCATTGCCTTGATGCGTCAGCAATACCGTTTAACTATAAATGCCTGGGATCAGGCAATAAGCAATAACGAGAGAAGATAGCTATGCAAACTATTCGTCTAACTGCTGCTCAGGCATTGGTTCGCTATTTGGTGAATCAACATATAGAACTGGATGATGGCAGTGAATTACCTTTATTTGCTGGCGTGTGGGCAATTTTTGGTCATGGCAATGTGGCCGGTATTGGTGAAGCCCTATATCAAGTAAAGAATCAACTACCTACCTATCGTGGGCATAATGAACAATCTATGGCCTTGGCGGCTATTGCCTTTGCTAAGGCCCGCCAGCGTCAACAGATTATGGTGGCCACCTCATCCATTGGCCCTGGTGCTACCAATATGGTGACTGCCGCTGCTGTGGCCCATGTGAATCGTTTGCCTGTGCTGTTACTGCCAGGTGATGTGTTTGCCTCAGGCCAGCCTGATCCAGTATTACAACAAACAGAAGACTTTGCTGACGGTAGTGTAAGTGCAAACGATACTTTCCGGCCGGTAAGTCGTTATTTCCAGCGTATTACTCGCCCTGAACAACTTATACAGGCCCTGCCTAAAGCCATGGTTGCCCTAACGGATCCAGCTTTATGTGGCCCAGTCACCTTGAGCGTGTGCCAAGATACACAGGCCATGGCCTTTGATTTTCCTGAGCACTTGTTTGCGAAACGCGTTTGGCGCTTACGTCGTCAGGGTCCAGATCAATTTGAATTGCAACAGGCCGCACAATTATTACTGCAAGCTAAACGGCCTCTACTGGTGGCTGGTGGTGGTGTGCGCTATTCCTTAGCTGAAGAGCAGTTGCGGCAATTTGCTGAGCGGCATCATATACCGGTGGTAGAAACCCAAGCAGGCAAATCTAGCCTGTTGGCCAGCCACCCTCTAAATGCTGGTGCGGTAGGCGTAACTGGGGTTAGCAGTGGCAATACCTTGGCAGTGGAAGCGGATGTGATATTAGCTGTTGGCACCCGCTTGCAGGATTTTATTTCTGGTTCCAATACCCTATTTAAAGGCCAAATAATTCAATTAAACGTGCAACCAATGGATGCGGTTAAATACCGAGCTAAAAGCCTAATGGCCGATGCCAGAGTGGGCTTGCAAGCGCTATCAGATGAGTTACATGGCTATGCCTCTCCAAATGCTTGGCAAGAGCGCACGACAACTCAGATAGCTGCATGGGCGGAAACTTGCGAGACTATTCTGCCCGCAGCCGATGACCATACCATACCCTCTGATGCCCAAGTCGTGGCCGCGGTTAATAGCAGTGTTGCTGACCATGCCATTGTCGTTGCTGCGGCTGGTAGCCTCCCGGCCGAGTTACATAAACATTGGCGTGCTGGTGCTGTGGGTGGATACCATCTCGAGTATGGCTATTCCTGTATGGGCTATGAAATTTGTGGCGGTATGGGCGTTAAGCTAGCCTGCCCAGAGCGCGAAGTCGTGGTTATGGTTGGTGATGGTTCCTATATGATGATGAACTCTGATATTGCGTCCGCCGTTAGTTTGGGTTTGCAATTGACGATTGTGGTATTGGATAACCGTGGCTTTAGTTGTATTAACCGTCTACAGATGGCCACAGGTGGCGCTAACTTTAATAACCTGCTTGAGCATACCTATAACAAGGGCTTGGCGGATATCGATTTTGCCAGCCATGCGAGAGCCATGGGTGCTGATGCTCATCATGTGGCTAATATTGGTGAACTCAAGCAGGCAGTTGCCGCTGCCAGTAAGCATGATGGTGTAAGTGTGGTTGTGATTGATACAGATCCCCTTCATGCTTCACCCGGTGGTTGCTATTGGGAAGTGGAGGTGCCGTCGGTATCCCCACGCGAAGAAGTGGTGACGCAACACCAAGAGTGGATGGCACGTCGTAAACAGGAACGGGGCTATTAAGTTATGTCGAAATTACTTCAAAAACCGGCTGCTGGTGCACAGCGCCATAATATTACCCCCGCTTCAGCTGGTTGGGAGCATGTAGGTTTTGCCCAGTATGCCCTGCAGGCAGAAGAACAATTATCGTGTCAGCAAGATGGGCGTGAGTTATGTGTGGTGATCCTAACTGGCCGTGCTGATGTGCAGGTAGGCGACCAAAGTTGGTCGGCTATTGGTGGCCGTGATGATCTATTTGCTGATCAACCACCAGCTGCGGTGTATGTGCCAGCTGGTGAGAGTGCTGAAATTAAGGCGACCGAAGCCGCTGAAATCGCTGTCTGTAGTGCCCCAGGGGCTGGCAACAGTGGCCCTGCGCGGTTAATCGATCCGGCTACTATGTCACAGGAAGTTAGGGGTCAAGGTACCAATACCCGCTATGTGCGCAATATTTTACCGGAGACAGAGCCAGCCGATGGTTTGTTAGTGGTTGAGGTGATTACCCCCTCTGGCCACTGGTCATCTTATCCTCCCCATAAGCATGATCGGGATGCGAGTCCTAGTGAGACCTTATTGGAAGAAACCTATTACCATCGTTTAAATCCAGCTAGTGGCTATGTCCATCAGCGGGTTTATACCGATGATCGTAGTCTGGATGAAACCCTATCACCTGAAGATGGGGATGTGGTTTTGGTGCCACGTGGTTATCACCCTGTGGGTGTGCCCCATGGTTATACCAGCTACTACTTAAATGTGATGGCGGGTCCTTTGCGGGAATGGCATTTTAAAAATGACCCAGATCATGAGTGGATCATATCTTAAATCACTGGCAGTCCCACACTGCGAGTTATTGCTTAAAGAGTAATTATTATGAAGCTAAAATTTGGCATGTCGCCCATCTCTTGGTCGAACGACGATTTACCGGAATTGGGTGGCGACACATCTTTAGAAACCTGTTTGCGGGAAACCCGCCTTGCAGGCTATACGGGTACCGAAACAGGGGGTAAATTTCCCCGTGACAAAGACGCTTTGGGCAAGGTGCTTAAAGAGCACGACTTGCAACTAGTCTCGGGTTGGTATTCAGGCCAGCTACTGAGTATTAGTGCGGAAGAGGAAATTGCTAATATTCGCAACCAATTGCATTTATTCCGTGATCTGGGTGCTGCTGTATTGGTCTATGGGGAAACCTGGAAAACAGTGCAAAATGTCCGCAATGCGCCTTTATGCGATAAGCCCATTTTGCCAGAATCAGAGTTTGCTGCTTATGGCGAAAAGCTAACCAAGGTTGCTGAGTATTGTGCTAGTGAAGGCGTGCCTTTATCTTTTCATCATCATATGGGTACAGGTGTGGAAACTGAGCGTGAGCTTGATCTAATGATGCAAAATACGGGTGATGCCGTTGGTCTTTTGGTAGACACAGGACATTTAGTATTTGCTGGTGGTGATTTGCTATCTGTCGTAGAGCGTTATGGTTCTCGCATTAATCATATCCATACCAAAGATATTCGTGCTGATATTCTGGCCACTGTTGACCGCAATAAAGACTCGTTCCTTGATTGTGTATTGCGCGGGGTGTTTACTGTTCCCGGTGATGGCATGATTGACTACGGCCAGTTTATGCAAGCTTTGGCACAGCAAAACTATGAAGGCTGGGTGATTGTTGAAGCTGAGCAGGATCCAGCTTTAGCTGACCCTTATGAATATGCATGTATGGGCTATAAGGCCTTGCAACAAGCCGCGACCGCAGCCGGTTATACCATTACCAATTAAGCGAGAATGCCAATGATTAATCTAGCTCTTTTTGGTGCCGGCCGTATTGGCCATATTCATGGCCATAACGTAGCCGCCCATAAGCAGGCAAACTTAGTGGCTTTGCATGACCCCTATCAGCCCAATGCTGATAGCCTCAGCCAAGCCTTGGGCTGTCAAACCATGAATGCGGCAGAGATTTTTGCCGATTCTAGTATCCATGGCGTTCTTGTCTGTTCTGCTACAGATACACATGCCGAGCTCATCGAGCAGGCTGTAGCTTCAGGCAAACATGTATTTTGCGAAAAGCCTATTGATCTATCCTTGCCTAGAGTTCAGCAAGTTGTGGCCAATATAGGTAGCGGTGATATTACTTCTATGGTGGCCTTTAATCGCCGCTTTGACCCTCAATTTGCTAAGTTACAACAACGTATCGCGTCAGGTGAAATTGGTAATGTGGAAATGGTGAGTATTATTTCCAAAGACCCAGCGCCACCCCCAATTGAGTATATTAAAGTATCTGGCGGCTTATTCCGCGATATGACCATTCACGATTTTGATATGGCGCGGTTTTTATTAGGTGAGGAAATCGAGGAAGTGACCGCTCAAGCTTCTTGTATGGTTGATCCAGCTATAGGGGAAGCGGGTGACTTTGATACGGCTTTAGTTACTTTGAGGACGGCATCAGGCAAGTTGGCACAAATCTCTAATAGTCGTCGTGCTAGCTTTGGTTATGATCAACGTTTTGAAGTACATGGTAGTGAGGGGATGCTTACAGCAGGCAATATAAATGAGCATAGCCTGACTAGTTATACCGCTGAAGGTGTTAATGGGGCCAAGCCAATGCACTTTTTCCTCGAGCGTTATGAGCAGGCTTATAAGGCTGAATTAGAGACCTTTATTGCTGCTCTTAATGGTGCTGATGTGGTTGTGCCAACTATGTATGATGGCTTGCAAGCCATTCGTCTGGCAGAGGCGGCTTTGCTCTCTGTAGCAGAAGGTAAAACCATTGCCTTAAGTCGTATTGGAGCCTAAACCATGGCAAATATGGCGGCCTTTCTAGCATCTATGGAACAGCGTAATAGTATCGCTGATTATCCCCATGCGGTGGATTTTCAGGCCCATATCCCCATTTACGATGGGGATCAGTTGCGCGCTATGGATAGCCAACAATTGGCTGCTGTACAAGCTGAATGGGCTCATTGTTGGCAACGCCAAGCTGGGGTTATGGTAGTCCGTAATCTCTACCCTCAAGCTGCCGTAGTGGATGCCATGACCGAGGTCTATTACCAACTACTGCACAAGCAAGAAGCTAGCCAGTCAGGGCATAATAAAGGCGATCACTTTGCACCTAAGGGTGCCAATGGCCGGGTTTGGAATGCTTTAGAAAAAGCCGCTGTTTTAGCCCCCAAAACCTTTATTGACTATTACTCTAATGCTCTTTTAGCCGATATTTGCACGGCATGGTTGGGGCCTGACTATCAGCTTACTTCACAGGTTAATTTAGTTTATCCCGGTGGACAGCCTCAGCAACCCCATCGTGACTATCATTTGGGCTTTACCAGCGATGCTGAAGTGGCACGCTATCCCATGCATGTGCAGATTATGTCGGCTATGTTGACCTTACAGGGGGCGGTAGCACATATCGATATGCCCGTAGAATCTGGGCCAACTATGTTGCTACCCTATTCGCAGCGCTATGAGGCCGGCTATGGACTCTATCGTCAGCCTGAGTTTATGGCTTATTTTGCTGAGCATGCTGTGCAGCTACCTCTGCAAAAAGGTGATGGGTTATTCTTTAATCCCGCCCTAATGCATGCCGCAGGTGAGAATAAGTCAGCTGATATTCAGCGTATGGCTAATCTATTGCAAATATCCTCGGCTTTTGCCAAACCTATGGAAAGCCTTGATCAACGTAATATGCAACTTACTTGTTATCCCTATTTGGCTATCGCTAATTTATCGGAGCCAGAATTGGCAGCCATTGCCACAGCCATAAGTGATAATTATCCTTTCCCCACTAACCTAGACCGTGATCAATCTGAAACCAGCCTGAGACCCCCTAGTAGTCGTGATCTTCTTCTAGAATCAATCGCCCGCAAAGATAAGCTCCAGACATTTAATGACGCACTAAATCAACTATATTGGCGTAAGCAGAGTAGTTAGCTCTTTATTAACCCAACTTAAAAGTGACTTCACCGGCAATAAAAAGCTAAATAGCTGCTATGCTTAGTTGTAGCTTGTTAAATAACCTTATTCCAATTAGTCTCTTGGGATATTAAACAAAGGATTAACGTTTTTACCCCCAGCAATAACTTACTTTTCAAAGGAGCATTATATGTTTGCTAATAAGCAAGAGCTCGAAAACGGCATAGCAGAAATTCAGGGCTCTCCAAGCCATAGGGGGACTGTAGATCTAATAGTACGGCGACCAATAAAAGGTGAAAGGGAAGTTATTGATACAGCTGAAATAGATCTAAAACAGGGTCTGGTGGGAGATATTTGGCTACAAAATAGCCTGAAAAAGTATCCCGACCGCCCTATCAATTTTGACAGCCAGTTAACCCTAATGAATTCCCGCACTGTAGCCTTGATTGCCAAAACCAAAGATCGTTGGCCCTTGGCTGGGGATCAGTTTTATGTTGATTTCGATTTAAGTGAAGCTAATTTGCCACCAGGCACGATGTTAAATATTGGCACTGCACAAATACAAGTCACGGCTGAGCCCCATCTTGGGTGTAAAAAATTTCTTGAACGTTATGGCAAAGATGCCCTTATATTAGTCAATTCCAAACAGGGCAGATTATTAAATCTTAGAGGCATCAATGCCAAGGTAGTAATGCCAGGAGTGGTAAAGGTGGGGGATCAGGTTTCAATACACCAAGAAGTATGATTGCGGGTGCTTTTAAGGCACTTCTTGGCCGGCAGCCGCAGTCCATAGCTCAAACCAAGTTTCACGATCAATGTTAATATCCAAGGCCTTGGATAACTGCTTAATTCGCTCGGGATTATTAGTGCCAACTATAGGTAGAATCTGGGCTGGGTGAGCTAATAACCAGGCCAAAGCAATATGATCGGCACTGGTATTTTGTGCTTCACAGATACGTTTAAAGATGGGGGCTAAACGCTGGGTTGTAGCCGAATCTTGAAATAATTGTCCACCCGCCAGCGGCGACCATGCCATAGGAGTAAGATTATCCGCTTGCATGGCTGGGAGGGTGCCATCAACCAAACCTTGTCGCTGTAATAAGCTGATCTCAATTTGGTTTGTTAGTAGCGGGTGGCGCATATGCTTTTGTAATAGTTTCCAGTCCCAAGGGCCAAAGTTGGAGACCCCGATACCTCGCACTTTGCCACTATCAACCAAGGCATCAAGGGCCGATGCTGTTTCGATTGCATCCATTAAAGGATCAGGGCGATGTAGTAGTAATAAATCTAAGTAGTCTGTCCCTAGATTGTGCAAACTTTGTTCAACACTGGCGGTTATATATTGAGGGCTGGTGTCGTAATACTTAACACGCCGTTAGGGAAATTTAGCTGATAACAGGGCGATATCACACTTAGAAATAAGCTGCATTTCATGGCGTATAGATGGATCCTCTTTTATCGCCTGACCAAACATTTCCTCACAACGATAATCACCATAGATATCGGCGTGATCAAAACTAGTAATGCCTTGGGATAAACATAGGTCAATTTTCTCTCTAATATGAGCAGTGGCAGTATGTTTAGCATCACTTAAGCGCCAGACACCATAAACAATCAGGCTTAAGGCTATCTCGGATTGGCCTATACTGACTTTGTTCATGTTTTATATTATTCCTGTAACAGCTGTTTAGACTAAACCAACAAGGCCATTAGATTGCATCAATAAGAGTATTTTAATGATAAATTGCAATTGTGTAAGCCTTTGTTTTAACTTCTCCTATGACTAAGTTTTTATCAGACTGTTGTCGGCCATGGTTTCACCCTATAATGCCAGCTCTTGAAGTTATTTGAGTGCAGGCATGTCCTTTCTGATTACTGGTTTTATAGCAGGTTTGGCCTTGATTGTTGCCATTGGGGCACAAAATGCCTATGTTTTGCGCCAAGGTCTGCGCCGCGAGCATGTCTTGCCTGTGGTGGCTGTTTGTGCCTTGGCTGATGCTGCGCTTATAGTCGCAGGGGTAGCGGGTTTAGGTGCTATTATCGAAGCGCAACCTATGGCGCTAAATATTATTCGCTATGGTGGGGCAGCCTTTTTGATCTATCACGGAGTGGCTGCCTTACGGCGTATGTTGCGCCCTGAACACTTGGTTCCTGCTGAGGATCAAGGTACTAGCCTACAGGTCGCTTTATATACAGTGGCGGGTTTTACTTTTCTTAACCCCCATGTGTATTTAGATACGGTGATTTTACTAGGTGCCCTGGCTAATCAGGCCGGTGAAGGGCGCTGGTTATTTGCTTTTGGCGCCGTGATTGCAAGCTTAGTATGGTTTTTTGGGCTGGGTTATGGTGCTAGATTATTGGCGCCTGTATTTGCTCGACCCAAAGCCTGGCAAATACTAGACGGGTTTATTGCCCTAGTCATGCTCTCCATTGCCCTAACCTTATTATTGACCAAGCCCTAGCTTGAAGGCATAGTTAAGCCATCGTTTTCTAGTATTGATAAGCCTATGACAGATCCTGTTTTGCGCCAACAGCGGCGCATGAGTCGTTGGATGTATGCCTTAATGTGGTTGGGCATCCTGTTTTTGCTCAGCCTATTTTTTGGTGATTACTTACAAGAGCAGTATAACCCTAACCAAAACCTACAGTTAGAAAGGGTTAATGGGCAGCAACAGGTGATTCTGCAACGTAATCGGCAGGGCCACTATATTGCCTCGGGCACCATTGAGGGCCAGCCAGTGGTATTTTTGCTAGATACAGGGGCGACTGATGTGGCCATACCGGAGCGTATTGCCAAAGAGTTAGGCTTAACATTTGGTCGGGCATCTCAGGTCAATACGGCCAATGGCATGACTCGTACCTATGAGACAGTCCTATCTTCCGTTAGTTTGGGTGGTATTACCCAATATCAGGTGCCTGCTGTGATTGCTCCAGGATTTGTCTCTGACGCAGTGTTACTAGGTATGTCCTTTTTGAAAAATGTGGAATTTACCCAGCGCGGTGACACTCTGATTATTCGTCTATAGGGCCACTAAAGTTATTCACTTCTCTCGGAATTAAACCAAGCCAATTTATTGTGCAGGGTAACCACTCTACCAACAATAAATAGAGAAGGTGACATCACTGTTTCTCGCTGCATTACCTCGGCCATATTAGTTAGGTCAGAAATAATAACCCGTTGGTCTTGGGTAGTGCCTTTTTCCACTAGGGCGGCTGGCATATCTGGGTCCATACCATGCGCAATTAGCTCTTTGCAGATAATGGGTAGGCCATTTAGACCCATATAAAACACCAAGGTCTGGTTTTCCACTGCTAGCTTGGGCCAATCGAGAACAATCTGACCATCCTTGGGTTGGCCAGTAACCAGATGCACAGCATGAGCATAGTCACGATGGGTAAGAGGGATGCCTGCATAGGCAGAGCAACCACTGGCGGCGGTAATACCCGGTACCACTTGGAAAGGCACACTGTGGGCGGCCAAGGTTTCAATTTCTTCACCACCACGACCGAAGATAAAGGGGTCACCACCTTTAAGGCGTGCTACGCGCTTACCGAGTTTGGCATGATCAACCAAGAGTTGGTTGATACCTTGTTGGGGTACACTATGATTAGCACGACGCTTACCGACATAAATACATTCGGCTGTATCTGGCACTAGCGCCATAATTTCCATAGAGACTAAGGCATCATAGAGCACCACATCCGCTTGTTGTAGCAAACGGAAAGCCCGCAAGGTTAATAGATCGGGGTCGCCTGGCCCAGCACCAAGCAAATAGACTTCACCATCACTAGTGTGCTGTCCCGCTTGCTGTAAAGCTTGTTGTAGGAGGCTTTCAGCTAATTCATGTTGACCAGAAAATAAAGCCTCGGCAACGGCGCCTTGCAGGACACTACGCCAGAAAGTAATACGATCGCTTTCTCTGGGTAGTGCTTGTTTAACATCATTACGATAAGACCCAACCAGCCTTGCCAAGTGACCATAGTGTTGTGGCACAAACTGTTCCAATTGTTGGCGTAAGATGCGTGATAGTACCGGTGATGTACCACCATTATTAATAGTAATGGTAAGGGGGCTACGATCTATAGTGGTACCAAAAATCACATTGCCAGCGGTTGGATCATCAGCCACATTGACTAGCAAGCCCTGAGCTTGCCCTTTTTCACCCACTTGTTTATTGGTTTCGCGGTCATTGGTAACGGCTAATAATAAGCCATAGTCTGGGGTAATGAGCTCGGGGTCAAATTTCTGGGTTATAACTTTACCACCATGGTCCTCTATTAGTGAGACCAGTTCTGGGAGAATATCTGGTGCTACTAAATCACAGGCAACGCCAGCTTTAACCAGAGCTTTGGCACGTCGCAGGGCAACCTTCCCGCCACCGACGATTAAGGCGTGTAATTGGTCACTATGATGAAAGAGAGGGAAATATCCCATGTTGCTATCCTATACTTGTCAGCCACTCTTGGCATCTTGCCAGTGGTCTTGGTTGGGTTAAATCGATGTTACCAAAGCGTAATAGGCTGGTGCTATCCCCGATGTCAATTGGGCGTATTAGTATACCTGCTTGGGCGGCCTTATGGTGTAATTCCTTAGCCAAATCTGTGGGCAAAGCAAAACTACGAAATAGAGGCGTGTCTGCTTGTAGTTGAGCGCCCAGTTTTGCTAATGCCATATGCCAAATCTGAAGTTGCTGAGATTGTTCTTTAACTAACTTATGGGCCATGGCTTGTGTCCATGGAAAATCCATAAAAGCATGTTCTGCAATGGCTTGGGCGGGGCCATTGACTGCCCACGGTCCAAGCACAGCTGCTAGTGTTTCTAATATTCGACTTGAGGCAATAATAGCGCCTAAACGGATACCTGCAAGACCAAAAAATTTACCAAAAGAGCGCAATACAATAAGGTTTTCGGGCATCTTTTGGCTGACACAAGTTTGCTCTGGGGTGGCGTCCATAAAGGCTTCATCTACCACCAGAAAACCCTGTTCATGGCTGAGTTGTTGGGCCCAATTATTGATTTGTTGTGGGCTATAACAAATGCCTGTGGGATTATTGGGGTTAATGATTAGTAGATGGCCAATCTTGCCACTAGCAAGGGCTTCATTAATCCTTTTCGTATCATCAATAAGGCCAGAATAAGAGGTTATTTCACCTTGCTGTTGCCAAGCTAGACTATGTTCTTGATAGCCAACGCTGGGTATTAAAGCCGGCTTTTGATTACCAACGCTGATCAATATTTGGGGCAAGCGTTCAATTACCGGCTGACTACCAGCGGTAACAACAAGTTGCTGGCATTGATAATATTGCTGAGCAGCTTGTAGTAACTGTGGATTTAAATAAGGTAGTTGTTGCCAAGCCCAGTCAGGAATGGTCGGTATAGGGTAGCTGTAGGGGTTAATGCCTGTGGATAGGTCTAGCCAACCTGTTTGGGGTTGACCAAATACTGCGCTAGCCTGAACTAAATCACCACCGTGTAATAACGGTTTTACCATATTACACCTACGGCAATAATGGCGACCCATAGGGTAAGCCCACGCTTGATTAACTGGCAGGCTTGGTTAATAGTTTCAGCTTGGGCGGGCTTACCCTCGCCTAACACAGGGCGATCTTGAATTTCGCCATGGTAAGCCGCTGGCCCACCCAATTGCACTTCTAAAGCCCCTGCACCTGCGGCCATAACGGGGCCAGCATTAGGGCTTTTCCAAGTGCCAGACTGTTGGCGCCAGCTGCGCCATGCCTTGGTGCGATTGCCACAGAGGGTATAAGTGAGAGCGGTCAGTCGGGCGGGGATAAAGTTTAGTAGGTCATCTATACGTGCAGCGGCCCAGCCAAAGTGTAAAAAACGTTGATTTTTGTATCCCCACATAGCATCAAGAGTGTTGCTTAAACGATATAAAACCACACCTGGGATACCGGCCACCAAAAACCAGAATAGCGCAGCAAAAATGGCATCGGCACCATTTTCCAGCACCGATTCAGTGGCTGCAGTGGCCACACCTTCTTCATTAAGTTGTTTGCAATCACGACTGACAATATAACTGACAGTCAGTCGGGCCTGCTCTAAGTCACCCGCTTTTAAGGGTTCGTAAATATCTTTGGCATGTTGTTCGAGGCTATGCCAACCAATAGCAAAATACAAAACAAGGCCACTGACCAAGGTGTGTAACAGCCAGCTATCGCTAAGGGATTGGCTTAATGCGAAGGCAACATAAGTTAATGGCAATACAGCTAGAGCCCATGCCGCAGCGCCATACCAGCGGGCTATATCGGCCTCGCGCTGGTTGTTAAGCCAGTTTTCAATACCATCAGCAAGGGTGCCAAAACCAATTAGTGGATGCAGGCGCTGGGGTTCGCCCAAACGGTGATCTAATAGTAATGCCAACAGGGTACTTAATAGTGTGCTCATGACGGTGGCCAGTTTAATAATTCATGCAGCTTGCTAATCGGTAGTGCGGCTTCAGTGGCATCGGCCAAACGATCGATTTCACTCGCTCTGTGGGCTAGGTAATCGAAGGGCTGAATGGCTTCTACACCGGCCCATATCAAGATAGAGTCAAGCAGGCTGGACTCGTCTAGTATACCATGGACATAGGTACCCATCACGGTATTGTCGGCATTGCGTGCACCATCGGCGCGATGATGATCACCCTCTTGTAAATATACCAGCGGCCGCTCGGTATCAGCACCTGCTGTGGTGCCCACATGAATTTCATAGCCGCTTAAATTGGCTTGGGTATCTTGCTTATGTAGGCCAGCCCAATGGCCTTGGACATTGCGTAGTTGCTTTTCCCCTTGCAGGGTCGTTTCAATAGCCAGAAGTCCCAAACCCTGACAACTACCAGGGGTCGACTCACTGCCTTCGGGGTCATGGACCCAGTCACCGAGCATTTGGTAGCCCCCACAGATGCCCATCACTTTGCCACCCAAGCGTATATGGCGTTGCACTAGCTGCTCCCAGCCCTGTTCTTTAAACCACGCCAGATCACCACGGGTATTTTTGCTACCCGGCAAAATAATAAGGTCGGCACCCCGGAACTGATTGATATCCCGAAGTAATTGGCAATCAACTTGAGGGTGCATGCGCAGGGCATCAAAATCAGTGTGATTACTGGCTCGAGGGTAAACGGGAACCACGACTTTAAGTTGTTGCTGTTGGCTATCTAATTGTTGCTGGGCAACGGCATCTTCGGCTTCAATATGGAGGTTGTGCAGATAAGGCAAGACGGCTAATACAGGCTTACCAGTCTTTGCCTCTAACCAATCTAGGCCGCCTTGTAATAGAGCTAGATCACCCCGAAAACGATTAATCACAAAGCCTTCAACCCGTTGTTGCTCGCTGGCACTTAACAGGGCGTAGGTACCATAGAGATGGGCAAATACACCACCCCGATCAATATCAGCAATAATAATAACTGGGCAATCGACAGCTTCAGCAAAGCCCATATTGGCTAGATCGTGTTCGCGCAGATTGATTTCTGCTGGGCTACCCGCGCCTTCAACAATTATTAAATCGAACTCTTCGCGCAGCTCATCATGGGCTTTTACCACTTCTTTAAGCAGTTCAGGTTTATAGTTGTGATACACCACAGCCTTCATATTACCAATAGCCTTACCCCTAACAATCACTTGTGCGCCCAGATCACTATTGGGCTTTAATAGGATA
>MDSZ01239793.1_pt1 | contig 67691 bp, 63 predicted proteins | sample 811201 | NCBI WGS metagenome assembly MDSZ01 (sample SAMN05326647, study PRJNA326480) | marine metagenome | isolation source: seawater | place: Indian Ocean: North | collected 2010
GAAACACGATTACGCTCCCGATCGAATTTGAGCACCTTAACGTCGATTTCATCGCCTACTGCGACAATTTCACCCGGATGTTTGATTCGTTTCCAAGCCATATCTGTAATATGTAAAAGACCATCAACACCACCTAGATCAACGAAAGCGCCATAATCTGTAAGATTCTTAACGATACCTTTGACTTCCATCCCTTCCTGCAGCGATTCCAGCAAGGCTTCACGTTCAGCACTATTTTCCTGCTCAAGGACCGATCGACGCGAAACAACGACATTATTTCGCTTTTGATCGAGTTTAATCACCTTGAATTCCATCTCACGACCTTCCAACATTTCGTTGTCGCGCAACGGCCGGACGTCTACTAGCGAACCAGGCAGGAAAGCCCGGATATCACGTATTTCAACGGTAAAACCACCCTTGACACGGCCACTAATGAGGCCTGTTATGACTTCCTGGTTCTCATAGACATTTTCCAAGACCTGCCAGGACTCCGCCCGCTTTGCTTTCTCTCTCGACAGGCGGGTTTCACCAAAGCCATCGTCTACTGCATCCATGGATACCTGAACCGTGTCGCCGATAGCGACTTCTAGCTCTCCGGATTCATTAAAAAATTGAGCTCGGGGAATTACTCCTTCGGACTTAAGACCCGCGTGGACTGTCACCCACTCATTATCGATATCAACAACAACACCGGTGATAATGGAACCGGATTCCATGTCGACGGTTTTTAAGCTTTCCTCAAAAAGCTCGGCAAAACTTTCACTCATTAATAAATTCCCAGGGCATTAAACCCTATTTCCACGTTCCAACTTTCGCGGTTCTGATTAAAAGAAAGCTTTATGACACGCTCTTTCGCGAGAAGTTGGCGCGCGTCGTCAGCCCAGTTTTTTTGTCACAACAGAAAGTACAACGTCTAAAACTTCATCTATAGTCATAGAGGTGCTGTCAATGACATAAGCATCCTCGGCTGGGACAAGCGGTGAAACCTTGCGGCTCTTATCTCGCTCATCTCGCGACTGAATGCTCTGAAAAAGGCCCGGAAGGCTAACACTAATATCCTTATCTTTCAACTGCTTATAGCGTCTTCGAGCCCTTGTCTCCGAACTCGCGGTAAGGTAGATTTTTGCAATTGCATCAGGGAACACTACCGTACCCATGTCCCGACCATCTGCCACCAATCCAGGCTCACGCCGAAAGGAGTGTTGTAGCATCGTCAAGGCATCTCTGACTCCCTCAATAGCAGCTACTACAGACGCATCGATCCCCGCTTCATTAGATCGCAGCTGGCGAGTAACATCCTTACCTGATAGGGTAATGATCAATGGGTTCTCAGGGTCACCCGTTGGTTTGAACTCAACATCGAGATTCTCTGCCAAATCGGATAGTTTAGCTTGGTTAGTCTCGGTCAAGTCCAAATCAATATGTGCCCATCGCGCAGCAATACCAACTAGGCGATAAAGAGCGCCACTATCTAGCAGTCTAAAGTCATAATGAGCAGCAAGGTGCGTGGCAACCATACCCTTGCCTGAGCCACTGGGACCATCAACTGTAACGACCGGTATCACATCAACCATCTGCAGCGCTGATTTCAGCGAAATAATCTCGAGCCGCTTTGGCACGGGTGAATAACGCGCTCATCTCCTCCTCATTTCCATCGCTGATCATCCGACGCAGACTCCCAACCTCCTCGATATACCGATCAAGCACGTCAAGAACAGGTCCAGGGTTAGTCAAAAAGATATCTCTCCACATTACCGGGTCGGAAGCAGCAATACGGGTAAAGTCCCTGAAACCACCAGCTGCGTACTGAAAAACATCAAGGCTATCTCCACCCAATGATAGAGTGTCGACCAATGCATAAGCCAGAAGATGGGGCAAGTGGCTGGTCTGAGCAAGAACTTGGTCATGATGTTCTGGGGACATAAACGTAATAGTTGCGCCCAGAGACCGCCAGAGCTCTGCCACGCTTTCTATTGCCGCCTCATCAGTCTCGTTTATAGGCGTCAGAATAACTCGATGTCCAACAAATAAGTCTGGATTTGCCGCTGCAACGCCATGCTGTTCAGATCCCGCGATAGGATGTCCAGGCACAAAATTCCGTGGAACGCTACCGAGCATAGAGCTAAACATATCAAGCACATACCGCTTAACGCTAGCAACATCGGTGATAACACCTCGGGCAATATTCAAAGACGGTACAACTTCTGCCAATGATCGAACAGGTAGGGCCAATACAACCATATCTGCTTCTAAAACCTGACTAGCATCCAGGCCTTCATCGATAAAGCCTGCCGAAAGTCCGCGTTCGATGCTCTGCTGGTTCTTATCCCAAGCCAAAACCCTGAGTTTACTGCCATTTTTTTTTAGGCCGGCCGCGATCGAGCCTCCAATCAGCCCCAGACCAACAATACCGCAGCTAGTCACGCTGCAAGACCTTGCGCAACGCAGCAACGAAGCGAGCATTCTCTTCGGGCATACCGACCGATATCCGAAGATGGTTTGGCAGACCGTAAACGCCTATGGGTCGAACGATAACACCTTCCCGCAGCAATAAATTGTAGATAGTAACAGCATCGTTGCCCACATCAATAGTCAGAAAATTAGCGACTGAGGGAATATAAGATAGCCCCATGTCGTCGCAGGCCGCCGTAAGAAATGCTAAGCCTTCGCTATTCAATCTGACCGTCTCGGCAATGTATTGCTGATCATTGAGAGCCTCCTCAGCAGCTACTAGTGACATCGAATTGACATTAAATGGCTGCCTTATCCGGTTCATTAGATCAGCAACATCTGGGTGGCTTACCGCATAACCAATCCTCAGTCCTGCCAGCCCATATGCTTTAGAGAATGTCCGTGTGACGACCAGATTATCGTACTTACCAATAAGAGCTATACCGTCAGGATATTCAGCTTCCAGAACATATTCGAAGTAAGCTTCGTCCAGCACGATAAGAATATCTTCTCGTACCTGATCAAGAAATTCAGTTAACAACGACTTCTGAACCCAGGTCCCCGTAGGATTGTTCGGATTGGCAATAAATATCATCCGAGTACGCTCTGTGACGGCGCTCAAAGTCGCCTCCAAGTCTTGGCAGAAATCTCGGGCGGGTACCTCCACCAAGCCAGATCCCAGCGCCCGTGTGACGAGAGGGTAAACTACGAAGGCATGCTGGGAAATGATAGTTTCAGTATTCGGGCCTAGAAACACCCGACTTAGTAATTCGAGGACGTCATTGGAGCCATTACCGATGGTAATACGGCTTTCATCGACACCAAGATGCTCTTCCAGACGCTTTTTAAGAAAAAAGGCGCTTCCGTCGGGGTAACGCATTAAATCTGTTTGGGCTTCGGCCAGTGCTGCAATTACGCGTGGTGGCAGACCGCGGGGATTCTCATTACTGGCCAACTTTACAGCATCAACAATACCGAGCTCACGCTCCACTTCCTCAACAGGTTTACCTGGCTGGTAAGGCCGCAATCCCAGAATACCAGGCTGCGCAAGTTTCATAAATTCAGTCATATCTTTGCCTGTCAACCAAGTGCTCGGGGATAACTACCGAGAAGTTTGACCTCTAATGCATCGCCATCAATTTCAGTCAGAACAGCAAGCACATCATCGTCATCGCGATGACCTTCAAAATCAATGAAGAATACATAGGACCACATACCTGTTCGGGAAGGGCGCGTCTCAATTGACGTCAATGATAAATTATGTCTGTGGAATGGCTCCAGAAGCTTGTACAAAGCACCAGGCTGATTGTGGGTCGATATCATGATCGATGTCTTATCATTGCCGCTCGGCCCAATATTTTCACGCCCGACAACAATAAAACGCGTGGTGTTGTCCTGTTGGTCTTCGATCTGGCGTGACAGAATCTTAAGGTCGTAGATGTCCGCTGCAATTTCTCCTGCGATAGCCGCCGATTCCTTATCTTCCGCAGCACGACGAGCAGCTTCAGCATTCGATGTCGTTGCTATCTGCACCAGATTAGGAAGATGACCATTAAGCCAGTCGCGGCATTGACCCAAAGTCTGCTGGTGCGCATAAACTCGTTGCAAGTTTTCCACATTTGTTTCCGGCGACGCCATCAGGTGATGATGAACACGAATCTCAATCTCCCCACAGATTTTCAAAGTCGAACTAAGAAAGTTATCGAGTGTATGGCTAATCACACCTTCTGACGAATTCTCCACCGGCACTACGCCATAATTACAATTCTCAGCGGAGACCTCGCGAAAAACATCATCGACAGTCATTAGTGGAATGCCAACGACAGAACCGCCAAACTGCTTCTGAGTGGCCATTTGAGTAAAGGTGCCAGCAGGACCAAGATAAGCAACTTTAAGAGGTTCCTCAAGAGCCAGACAAGCCGACATGATCTCACGAAAGATAAACGCAACTTTTTCGTCTGTGAGGGGTCCATCGTTCAGATTCGCTAACCGACGAAGGACCTGCGCTTCACGCTCGGGCCGATAAAACACTGCCGGCTCGCCATCCGATTCCTGCATTTTCACGTTCGCAACATCTAGGGCACATTCGGCCCTCTCATTCAAGAGAAGCAAAATCTGTTCATCGAGCTGGTCGATGCGCGCACGGAGTTGTTCAATGCTATTTAGTCTCTGTTCAGTCATCGTGTTCCGAGCGGAGAAATGTGGTGAACGAAAAATCCCGATCTGAATTTCAGATTACGGCTTAAATAATTTGACACCTATATAATAGCATGACGACGGAAGGAGGCATTGACCTGTATATGGAAATGAAAATTAGAAAAACTCATAATCCCAATCAGTAATTTTTGAGTCTATAACTGCCGCAGAATCGGAAAACTAACTTTCATCACCCTGCGACACTTGAGGTTCTTCCACCGGTGCCAAACCAACCAGATGTTCATCGCTAGCGAGGTTGATCAATCGTACGCCCTGGGTATTGCGACCCTGTTCCGAAACCTCATCGGCTGGGATACGCACTAGCGTCCCTTGATCGCTAATCAGGATGACTTCATCGCCGGCACTGACCTGCACCGCACCCACGACTTCCCCATTGCGCTCAGACATCTTCATACCAATAGTGCCCTGGCCTCCTCTACCGATCACGGAATAATCTTCTAAACGGCTTCGCTTACCATAGCCATTGCGACTGGCGATCAGCAGACTCGCTTCTGTATCCGGGATGATCAAGGAAATAACTGTTTCCGCTGGTTTAAGTTTAATGCCCCGAACACCCCGAGCTGTTCTCCCCATCGCGCGGACATCAGATTCCTTGAAGCGTATAACTTTACCTCCGGAACCGAATAACATGACATCTCTGGTTCCATCAGTCACCGCGGCGCTGACCAATCTGTTTCCTTCTTCAAGCTCGATTGCAATAAGCCCAGTACTTCGCTGCCGTGAAAAATCCATCAGGGGTGTCTTTTTCACTGTACCATTCGAGGTAACCATGAAAATAAATTCATCTTCCCGATATTCATGAATCGGCAGCATGGCCGTGATTTTTTCGTTTTCCTCTATCGGCAATACATTTACTAATGGTCGACCTCGAGCGGTTCGACTAGCAGGAGGGATCTGGAAGACCCGCAACCAATAAACCTTGCCTCGACTGGTAAAACACAGAATTGTATCGTGAGTGCTCGCGACCATAAGATGTTCAATATAATCCTCATCCTTCACTGTACTCGCTGTCTTGCCTCGGCCACCGCGCCGCTGGGCTCGATAAGTATCCAACGGCTGCGTTTTCGCATATCCACCATAGGACAAAGTCACGACCATGTCCTGCTCGGTAATAAGATCCTCCATGGTAAGATCTTCTTGCGTCTCAACGATTTCGGTTCGACGCTCATCACCATACTCATCACGAACTTTGACCAACTCATCACGTATAAGCTGGAGCAGCTTTTCGGGATTACTTAGAATTTCCATCAATTCAGCAATCGTATCGATAATCTGACGATACTCTTCAAGCAATCTTTCTTGCTCCAGCCCCGTCAGTCGATTCAAACGCATTTCCAGAATAGCCTGTGCCTGCTCATAGGAGAGTAAATAGTCGTTGTTATCCTGCAAACCCAAACCATCATCTAGATCGTCTGGCCGAGCTGCGCCTGGGCCAGCTCGCTCCAACATGCCCATCACTGTGTCTGACTGCCAACGCTCTTCCATGAGACGATCACGAGCTTCTTGGGCATTGGCGGAGGCCTTAATCAACTCAATCACGGGATCGATATTGGATAGAGCTACAGCAAGGCCTTCCAGAATGTGCCCCCGAGCTCTTGCGCGACGAAGCAAGAAAACAGTTCGACGCGTTACCACCTCACGTCTATGCAGAACGAATTGCTCCAACACCTGTTTGAGATTAAGCACCTTAGGCTCACCCTCCACAAGAGCAACGATATTGACGCCGAAAACGCTTTGCAGTTGGGTCTGGGCATAGAGATTATTCAGCAGGACTTCTCCAACCTCACCACGACGAAGCTCGATCACGATTCGCGTATCTGTTGCGGACTCGTCACGCAACTCCGTAATTCCCTCGATTTTTTTCTCTTTGACAAGGTCAGCGATCTTTTCAATTAGCCTTGCCCTGTTTACCTGGTAGGGGATTTCTTTGATGATAATCGTATCTTTACCGGACTTTTCATCACTCTGGATTTCACACCTTGACCTTATCCGGATTCGACCGCGTCCCGTTCGATATGCCTGAACAATGCCGCCACGACCATTAATAATACCCGCCGTAGGAAAGTCCGGGCCAGGAATGTATTCCATGAGTTCATCGACACTAATGTCTGGTTGGTCGATAATCGCCAGGCAGCCATCCACGACTTCTGTCAGATTATGTGGTGGAATATTGGTGGCCATACCAACAGCAATTCCACTCGAGCCATTGATCAGGAGATTCGGCAACTTTGCCGGCAGCACCTCCGGCATTTCGAGCGTACCGTCATAATTCTCTACAAAGTCGACGGTTTCTTTATCGAGGTCAGCCAAAAGCTCATGTGCTATCTTTTCCATGCGAACTTCGGTGTAGCGCATGGCAGCAGCACCATCACCATCGAGAGAGCCAAAATTCCCCTGTCCATCAACTAACGGATATCGCATGTTGAAATCCTGCGCCATCCTGACGATGGTATCGTAGGCAGCATTATCACCATGCGGATGGTATTTACCGATAACATCACCAACGATCCGCGCCGACTTCATGTAAGGACGGTTAAAGACATTATTAAGCTCATTCATGGCAAAGAGTACACGACGGTGCACAGGTTTAAGGCCATCGCGAACATCCGGAAGCGCCCTACCGACGATCACGCTCATCGCATAATCTAAATAAGACTGTCGAAGCTCGTCTTCGATGTTTATGGAATGAATATTTTGATCTGAATCTGACATAAAGGAAAACCGCTAAAGGACCTAGTCGACCTGGAAAAAGCATCGGAAAGAAGTATCAACAAACCTGCTGTCAGGAATGAATTTGATCTAACTGTCCTTATCACTAATGTATTTTGAAATGAACTTCGTACTAGTACTTTCTTAAGAATTATTTGTTATAGCTTTTTTAACCATCCCTAGACGAGACGATTTCGAATTTACTTACATAAACATTTTGACCCCGCGCATAAGCAACGCTATTTGGCCCGTCAACTTCCCTTTATTTTTTCGAATGTAAATCTTATCTTTTACCACCTACAAAGATTCATCCGCTTTGTGATTATTTTTTTCTTTCGTTACTCTAACAATGTAAAACTATAGGCCCGGCTTTGAAATTTTGATTTCCGTCCGTTTTTATTCCCTGTTTTCCTGACAAACTATTGATGTTTTTCAAATCTTGCTGAGCGTGTTTCTGGAATTAAATCTGAATTTTTCCAACAAATATCAGAAAAACTTCCAACCCAATCAGCATCTTTTTTCTTAAAGAATTCGTGGACTGATTATACCATATTCCGGCGTTCAATCACAGCCTCCGAGAGAATTCCTCATGCGCATAACCCATTGAAATACAATGGATAAACTTGACTACGCATACCAACAAGCGGTAATCGAATTTGAACTAATTTTTTAACCCGCCTTGCTGGTTATAATACAATTCATTGAACGACCTACTGCCGAGAAAGTCATTACATTGGACGACAACAAAACCGAAATTCTCTCGCCTCGTTGGATTGTACCTGTAGTACCAAGGGATACGGTTCTGACTGACCATAGTCTCGTGATGAAATCGTCGTACATAGATGCGATTTTACCGAGGAAAGAAGCCCTAAACCTTTTCCCAAGCGCAAAGGAAACTATCCTTGAAGACCAGGTAATGGTTCCAGGCTTTATAAATACGCACGGCCACGCTGCTATGACCCTGCTTCGAGGTATCGCAGACGATCGAGACATGATGGATTGGTTAACCAACTGGATCTGGCCAATCGAAGGTAAATTGGTCGATGAAAAATTTGTTTACGATGGCACCCGTCTAGCAGTTTTAGAAATGATCCAGTCTGGTACAACATGTGCTTCTGATCTTTACTTCTTCCCCGAGGTGGCTGCCAAGGCCATAACAGAGATGAATTTTCGAGCTCAAGTCACGCTACCTGTACTAAAAGCTGACAACGCCTGGGCCAAGGGCGAAGATGAACATATCCGTAAAGGACTCGCTTTTCGGGATACCGTCAAACATAACGCTCTCGTTACCACTGCTTTTGCCCCACACTCTCCTTACTCTGTCACCAATCAGGGGTTCGAAAAAATTGGCATTTACGCAGAGCAGTTGGATATGCCGATTCATCTGCACTTGCATGAAACCCTTCAGGAATGCGAGGAGTCAGTTCGCGATCACGGCGTACGACCGATAGCTCGAATGAAATCGCTTGGGATCCTGTCTGCTCGACTGCAAGCAGTCCATATGACACAACTCCGCGATAACGAAATCGATTTAGTGGCTGAACACGGGGTACAGATTGCGCACTGCCCTGAATCTAACTTGAAACTCGCGAGTGGCTTCTGTCGACTAACCGATCTGAGAAGAGCAGGTCTAACTGTAGCGCTAGGAACTGACGGCGCAGCAAGTAACAATGATCTGGACATGATCCAAGAGGCTCGTTCCGCTAACATGACCGCAAAAGCCTTCTCAGGCAGCGCTATCAATTTAAGCGCTATCGAAACTCTCGAGATGATGACAATAGAAGGAGCACGACTACTCGGACTCGAGCCCTCCATCGGCAGTCTCGAACCAGGCAAACTAGCCGACATCACTTGCATTGACCTATCCCACACCGCGTTTCAGCCAATTTATAACCCGGTCTCGCAACTCATCTACATAGCAACCGGCAGAGATGTCAGTCATGTCTGGATAAACGGCCGTCAGCTACTCAAACACGGCAAACCTGTTGATCTGGATATCCAGGGAATCAAAGCAGCAGCCACTAAATGGCAAAACAATATTAAACGAGCCTTACTATGACCAACCGTAATGTCGACAACCAGGAAGTTAACAAATTTGAAGAACTCGCAAGACGATGGTGGGACAAAAACAGTGAGTTTAAACCATTACATGACATCAACCCCTTGCGCGTCAAATACATTACTGATCGCGTTGACGTCGCCGAGAAACGCGTTCTTGATATTGGTTGCGGAGGCGGCATATTAACTGAAGCGTTGGCTACAGCCGGCGCCCACGTCGTCGGCATTGATGCTGGAGAAAGGCCTTTACAGGTCGCGAAGCTGCATCGCCAAGAGCTAGGTTTGGATATCGACTACCGGCACCAAACAGTCGAAGAACTAGCTGCAACATCACCCGAACCGTTTGACGTTATCACATGCCTAGAAGTGCTCGAGCACGTCCCTTTCCCCGATTCCGTAATCGCAACATGTAAGCACTTGCTCAAAGCTGATGGGCATCTGTTCCTCTCAACCATAAACAGAAACCCTAAGTCATATATTTTCGCCATCTTAGGCGCCGAATACATTCTGAAACTGCTGCCCCGAGGCACTCATGATTACAGCAAACTGATTACCCCCGCGGAACTGGCTGCTTTCTGTCGTAACTCCCGACTCAATATCGAGGATTTCACAGGGATGTCCTACAACCCGATCACCAAAATCTATAAATTAGGCAGAAATATCGACGTAAACTACCTCGCTCATGTAAGACACTTTACATGACTGATCTCCATGGCAGAACCATTTTGATAACCGGTGCCGGCGATGGCATCGGGAGAGAAACCGCCGTGCAGGCCGCAGCTAAGGGCGCGACGGTCGTCCTTTTAGGGCGCAACATCGAAAAACTCGAAGCCGTCTTCGACCAAATAATCGAAGCAGGTCACCAGGAACCAGGCATTGTTCCTATGGATCTTGCCAATATCGGAGTCGAAGATACCCACAAATTGTTCAAAGCTTTAGACAACAGCTATGGACGTCTCGACTGCCTACTACATAATGCATCGATCCTTGGCGGTCGCTGGCCAATCGAACAGTATAACGCTGCGCAATGGCAGTCGGTGATACAGGTCAACCTGAACGCCACGTTTCTGCTTACACAATCTCTATTGCCATTGTTACACCGCTCATCCGATGGTCGGTTGATCTTTACCAGTTCGAGTGTTGGTCGCGTACCCAGGGCTTATTGGGGCGCTTATTCAGTGTCGAAGTACGCTGTCGAAGGGTTGGCCAAACTCTTGATTGATGAACTGGAAAACACATCATCAATCCAGGTCAGTATCGTAAACCCAGGCGCTACAAGGACACGGATGCGGGCAGAAGCTTATCCAACGGAAGATCCGCGTGAATTGAAGTCGCCCTTAGATCTAATGCCGCTTTACCTGTACCTGATTGGACCAGAAAGCGAAGGCGACAAAACTCAGTACTTCGATTCTAGCTGGCTTGATACCTGACCGACTTGATTCCTAGTGTCAGCTACTTCGCTCCAGGTCTGGATCGATCTATCTAGCAGAGGAGTCGCCCAACCAGCCGCTGGTCAGACTGTAGGACGTAAATCCGTTAATCAGCAGTAACGCAAATCCCATAAGTTTCTTTAACTCCAATAAGAGAGTGCCCCAGTCATTCACCACTGTTGGATATCTATAGATCAACGGGCAAAAATTGGCGGCTTCATTATCCTAGCTATCCTGTTGAAGACCTGCTAAGGCATAAAGCTCGTGCACATCCTTTGGTTTAAGGTCAATCCAGTGGCCAGCTTTTACGGCAGAAGGAATAAAAAAACTGCCGAACCTAACTCTCTTGAGTCGGCTTACTGTAAAACCCTGGGACTCCCAGAGGCGCCTGACTTCACGATTTCTTCCCGTCATCAGAACAACGTAAAACCAATTGTTTGCCCTTTCACCAAAAGCTTCCGTATGGCTTCCTCGCTGGATATCAGTAAACCGGTAAATACCATCTTCGAGCAGCACGCCATGCTTCATCCTATTCAAAGCCTCGTCAGAAACATCACCAAGAATTCGCACGGCATATTCTCGGTCAATACTCGCTGATGGATGCATAAGTCTGTTGGCTAATTCGCCATCTGTCGTAAAGAGAATCAAGCCACTAGTGTTAAAATCAAGGCGGCCTACTGAAATCCAGCGCTGGTTTCTTAGCTTTGGAAGGCGATCGAAAACAGAACGCCTGCCTTCCGGATCATCTCGAGAGACCATCTCTCCCTCGGGCTTATTGTAGAGAAGGTATCGGTGTGCAAGTTTCTTGACACTGAGCGCTTTGCCATCGACATGAATCCGATCTTCACCGGTTACCCTATCACCCAGTTTGGCAGTCTGATTATTCACAGATACCCGGCCTGAGGAGATCCAACTCTCCATCTCCCGCCTCGAACCAAGCCCCCGAGCGGCAAGTACTTTTTGAAGTTTTTCAGACACAATCAATTTTCTGAAGAGTCGTTAGGTAACCTTACGCTACTGATAGAGGTAATTTTTGTGGTTCCTTGCGCGTCTATCGCTAATTCATCGTCTGATTCTTCTGCGTTGCTGACTGACTCCGAAGATATATTCTCTTCCTGGAGCTTTGAGGGAATGGTTTCCTTGAGTTGGTCGAAATCCGTCCCCTCCTGCTCAGAAGCAAACAGTGAACGAATATTTTCCTGAATATTAGTTACCTTTACCGTGACTGCATCCAAATCAGCATCATCAAGCCCAGCAACCTCACTTTGTTCAGCTAAATCGATTTCAAGCGAACGCACTTCGATCAACTCTTCCTCCATCTCGAGCTCTTCGATGCCAGCCGTCAACTCACGAATTTCGGAGAGACTTGGCAACTCATCCAGGCTTCGAAGGTTAAAGTAATCAAGGAAGGTGCGGGTCGTAGCATAAAGAGCAGGATGACCAGGAACATCACGATGACCAACTACTCTTACCCAATCACGCTCAATTAGCGTCCTCATGATGTTCGTGCTTACAGCTACCCCTCTTATCTCTTCGATATCACCCCGCGTGATCGGTTGCTTGTAAGCAACCAGAGCAAGGGTTTCCAAGAGCGCTCTGGAATATCGAGGCGGCTTTTCCTTCCAAAGTCGGGAAACCCATTCAGCATAGTCACTTTTGACCTGAAAACGATAACCAGAGGCCACCTGCCTCAGCTCATAGCCACGCTGAGCGCATTCCTCATCAATCTCTTTCAACGCTGCCCTAACGGACGCACGCTCTGGGCTATCTTTCTCGAAAAGCTGCATTAGCTGATCGACGCTTAAAGGTTGTTCAGACGCCATGATAGCGCCTTCTATGATCTGTTTTAGGGGCAGGTCTTTCATAAATTCAGAGGCTCGGTTCAACGACTTCCACTGCACCGCCATGAGACTTGACGTGTATCGGTGCAAAAGGTTCTGACTGCACTACTTCCAGCAGAGATTCCTTAATTAATTCTGTCACAGCGAGAAACGTCACAATGACCCCCGAACGTCCTTCTTCCACCCGAAACAATTCCGAAAAGGAAACAAAGCTGTCACCCGCCTGAGAGACTGTGTCCAGGATATTCGACATTCGCTCCCTGGTGGACAATGGCTCGAGGCTGATGTGGTGGCTGGAAAAATTTTCAGCTCTTTTAAGTACCCGAGATAGCTCTAGCAGCAAGTCCTTAAGCTGGACGTCAGGTAATGGTCTGCTTTGCTCCATCCGCGGCGCATCAGCCATGGCAACCCAAAAGTTTCGATTCAAACGCTCTAATGCATCGATATCTAAAGCAGCCTGCTTGAATCGCTCGTATTCCTGCAACTTGCGTATCAATTCCGCCCTGGGGTCGTCCTCAACGGTTTCATCCTCATCCTGACGAGGCAACAACATGCGGGATTTGATCTCGGCCAACATGGCTGCCATGACCAGATATTCGGCAGCAATTTCAAACTGCATCTCCTCCATCAGTTCGATGTATTCCATGTACTGGCGGGTAATCTCAGCAACCTGGATATCCAGAATATCCAGGTTCTGACGCTTAATAAGGTAAAGCAACAGATCAAGAGGCCCTTCAAAAGCTTCAAGAATGACCTCTAGCGCGTCAGGGGGAATATAAAGATCAAGCGGCAACTGAGTAAAAGGTGCCCCCTGAACCACTGCGAAAGGCATCTCCGCCTGCAACCCATTTGAGCTACGCGCCCCTTTAACGTTCTCGTAGTCTTGTCCGCCTGTCGCTTCTTCAACCATATGCCTTACCTGTAACTTAGTCCCATAGCAGATCGCACTTCTTCCAGGGTCCCCTTTGCTACCTGGCGAGCCTTATCACAACCCTCTGCAACGATACCTTTAACAAGGTCAGGGTTGTCCTCATACTGTTCGGCCCTCTCACGCATTGGCTGCTGTTCCTCAAGTACCGCATCGATAAGCGGGTTTTTACAATCAACACATCCGATGCCCGCAGACGTACAACCTTCGCGGACCCAATCTTTAACATCTTCATCAGAATAAATTTCATGCAATTTGAAGACCGGGCAAACGTCAGGATTACCGGTATCATTGCGGCGTACACGTGCTGGGTCAGTGGTCATTGTCCGGATTTTCTTACTAACGTCGTCCGGCTCCTCCCGAAGACGTATAATATTGTTGTAAGATTTCGACATTTTCTGTCCATCAAGCCCTGGCATAACAGGTGCTGCAGTCAACAATGCCCTAGGCTCCGGTAAGATAACTTTTCCCCCTCCCTCCAGATAGCCAAACAGGCGATCCCGATCACCTAGCGAGACATTTTGCTGCTCCTGAATCATCGCCTGCGCTTTCTCTAGAGAAGCTTGATTTCCTTGCTCCAAGTAATCACGGCGCATCTCATGATACATTTTAGCGTTGCGACGTCCCATTTTCTTGATAGCAGCCTCTGCTAGCTCCTCAAAGCCACTGTCCCGACCGTAGATGTGGTTAAAACGACGGGCTAACTCTCTGGTCATTTCAACATGAGGTACTTGGTCCTGGCCAACGGGCACATTGCCCGCCTGGTAAATCAGAATATCCGAACTTTGCAATACCGGGTATCCCAAAAAACCATAGGTCGCTAAGTCCCGATCATTTATGCGCGTCATCTGGTCTTTGAAACTAGGCACTCGTTCCACCCAGGCGAGCGGCGTAATCATCGACAAAAGGAGGTGAAGTTCGGCATGTTCGGGAACACGTGACTGAATGAAGAGCGGGGCAGATCCTGGGTTCACGCCAGCAGCAAGCCAGTCAATGACCATTTGCCATACGTTATCTTCTATGACTTCAGGATCTTCGTAATGAGTAGTCAACGCATGCCAGTCGGCGACGAAGAAAAAACATTCGTACTCATGCTGTAACTTGATCCAGTTCTTTAGAACACCATGGTAATGACCAAGGTGCAGCCGGCCAGTTGGTCGCATCCCGCTCAGTACACGTTTTTGTGCTTCAATCTGGCTCATAGCGACACCGCGCCGATTCGGTCACTAGGACACTCAAAATCGTTCACGTATAGAGCGGAACAAAAACTCAATTTCAAGGCAATTTATTGATAAAGCTTTGCAAATTATTATACCCCTGCGAAACGCTAGTGTCGTCGCTTTTTAAAGTCTTAAGCTATTAAAGAGCCTGAAATCGCTGAAAACCTTCCAGCAAAAGCCTGACAACTAATCTAGTAACCGCAACCGAACAAAGTAAAGTCGCCCTTTCCTGCCTGGATTGACTCTGGAGCATGCTCTGCGAAACAAAAACTGTTTTCAATTCAAGACAAAAGAAGCCTCCATCGATAATCATGTCAATCCTGTGCGGCATAACGACACGGATTTCCGACAGATCACTTAACGGATATTCATCGCTTGAAGTATTGATGTCGTGCCAAGAATTGGTTCACCCAAATCGTTCAGCAAAGCTCGACAGATATCCTTGTCGGGACCCTGATACCAATGGAGCTGCATTTGGCATCTATCAGCTCTCTTGGGACTTCTCGTGTCGCGGGCAATAAATATGTATGCGCCGGGGTTCGCTAGTTTAATCGATCTGAAGACTTGATTAGTGACCTGCGCATATACGGCAACTTCCGACAAATCACGGCAAACCAGCGCAAAGTCATTATCCTACTCCAGGCTTCGAATTAACCGAATTCGTTCAATGGCTCTTTTGTTGCTTATACAACAACCAACAGTGTATGCAGCTTAAGTAGGGTAGGCTATTAAGCCTCCGAGTCGGAGAATTTTGACAACCTGATAAATTAAGCAGACCTGCGGGTTGTCAGCGTGTATGCGTAATAACCGAATCATGTCTTCGAGATCTTAGCGTGGTACCATATACCTATGCGACAGCTTATCGAGTTCATTCCCATTGCCGCATTTGTGGCAGTCTATTTCACTTCAAAAGATATCTACCTGGCGACTGCTATTCTTATGGTAGCGGTCTGCGTGCAAGTCGGCATAGAATTTGGTGCTGATAAAACCGTCAGCAAGAGGACCCAGATGGTTTTCTGGGTAGTACTATTGGCTGGTGCGGCAACACTGGTTTTTCAAAACGAACTATTCATTAAGTGGAAACCAACCATCGTCAACTGGATGTTCTGCATCGCACTTATAATTAGTCAGCTCATTATGCGCGAAAATCTCCTACAGAAAATGCTGGGCGAGGCAATTTCACTTCCGGCGGCTGTATGGCGTAATCTTAATTACGGCTGGTCACTCGGCTTTTTTATCGCCGGAGCGCTCAACCTTATTGTGGCTTACTTTTTTAGTACTGACTTCTGGGTCACATATAAACTGGTCGGCGGCATCGCCATTACGTTGTTTTATATGATCATCACTATGGTTTATTTATACCGCTCTGGCCATTTAGACGATCTCGAGAGAGACGCGTCACAACAATCAGAATAGAGGCCAACATGATATACGCTATCATCGCAGAAGACGTCCCTAACAGCCTCGAGCGACGTCTTCAGGCTCGTCCGTCACATCTAGAACGAGCCCAGCAACTTCTTAACGACGGTCGTCTGATCTTTGCGGGACCACACCCAGCGATTGACGACAATGACCCGGGTGACGCTGGCTTCACGGGCAGCTTGATCATCGCAGAGTTTGACAGCCTTGCAGACGCAAAGACTTGGGCTGAAGCTGACCCATATGTTAAAGCAGGAGTTTACTCTAAGGTTACGGTGAAACCAGTCAAACAAGCACTTCCATGATTAAAGCTATCGCTTTTCTGGTTCTACTAGTTGGCTCCAAGGGGCTATTGGCAGAGACGGTCTATGTACGAGATACGCTATACGTGCCTTTGCGAGACGGACAATCCGACGAAAGTCGTTTAATCCATCGAGGACTAAAAAGTGGGGTGAGATTGGAGAGACTCGAAATTAATGATGAATCTGGTTATTCAAAGGTGAGAACAGAAAGTGGTCTTGAAGGCTGGCTCCAGAGCCAGTATCTCGTCACGGAGCCTATTGCAGAGGAACAACTGAAAAGGGTTATTGTCGAAATGAATGACCTAAAAGCCGAACATCAACAAACCTTACTGCGACTCCAGGATCTCATTGAACTGAAAGAGGTAACCTCTACAGAAATATCAACTCTGCAAGCAACACAGCGTCGGCTGACCGAAGAATTAGCCAACGTCAAGTCACTAGCCTCTAACACCATAAGCGTCGATAAGGAAAACACTCGCCTACTAAAAATACAAGGAGAGCTCACTGACCGGATTAGTTTCCTGAACCGAAAAAACGAACAATTAAACGACAGTAAATTTCGTGAGTGGTTCATGTATGGTGTTGCAACCATCATGCTGGGGCTCCTCTTTGGGCTGTTGATAGGACGCCGGATGTACCAACGTCGGCAACGAGGGGGCTGGGGGTGAGCACAAAGCTATCAGTGAATCTAAATAAGATCGCGCTGATCCGCAATTCGAGAGGAACGACCATTCCCTCTGTAATCGACGCTGCTGAAACAGCCATTGCGGCGGGAGCACAGGGTATCACCGTACATCCTAGGCCTGATATGCGTCACATTCGCCCACAAGATGTCTATGATCTCGCCGAACTGCTAACAAAGCCCAAGCATGCTCACATCGAATACAATATCGAAGGCAATCCTTTCGCTGAAGCCGAGAGTAATGGCTTCCCAGGTTTCATGAAACTGATCGAGGACGTGTCGCCTGATCAGTGCACTCTGGTACCGGACGATCCATCTCAACTAACCTCTGACCACGGCTGGAATTTGACTGGTGAGTCGAACCGATTGAAGCCAATCGTTCTAAAGTTGAAACAGCGAAACATACGCATCAGTTGTTTCATGGATCCGGACAGAGAACAGCTGGCACTTGCACAACATCTCGGCACAGATCGAATTGAATTCTTTACCGGCCCGTATGCAGAACACTGCGGTGGCAGGAGGGAAGAAGAGATACTAGGGTCATTCGTTTCAGCCGGAAAATACGCGGACTCGCTCGGCCTTGGAATAAATGCCGGACACGATCTGAATCAGAACAATCTCGCTCGCTTCTGCCGCGAGGTACCCAAGGTCCTTGAAGTGTCGATCGGGCACGCGATCATTTCTGACTCCCTCTGGTTTGGACTAACAGAAACAGTGAAGCGCTATCGCGCAATCCTGGATTCGTTATAATAGCTACCTCGTGCTATAAGTGTTACCTGTCATGCATCTAATTACGAAAATCTCCTTCGCCTTTCTGCTTGGACTCGTAGGTTATGAACTCGAACAGTTCTTCCTAGAAGACGGCCTCAGGGTACCGCTTTCAGGCGCTGATCTAATTGGGCTGTTCATTTACTGTGCCGTAGCATTTGCTGCCACTTTCCTCAATCGGGAAAATTCACACGCACAAAGTGACCGCGAACATGGTACAGTCAAATGGTTCAACACTCGAAAGGGCTATGGCTTTATCACAAGAGACCAGGGCGAAGATGTTTTTGTTCACTTCAAAAATATTAAAGGGTCGGGGCGTCGCGCCATTCGTGAGGGAGAACGCGTTTCTTTCGTCGTTGTCAGCAGCGGAAAGGGTCCGCAAGCTGACCTGGTAAGAATGGCCTGAAAAGATGCCTGACCTTATGCTCCTCGGAATTGAAGAGCAAGTGCTTGAGCTAGAACCCGACGAAAATCCAGGCCAAGTCTTTCCTTGCATGCCCTGCGAGGGTATTCATAGCGAACTAAGAGCACAACTTTACGCTCAGTTGATGGGTATCTTTTTTGATGAAGCAGAATCACTAGAGCAACTAACACTAGAATTTGGACCGTATGGTCCTTACGTTTTCAAATTAGACTTCACTATCGTCGATCACCTCGCTGAACTCGCGGAAGACGATATTGATACCATCAGCGCAAACTGGGCGGATTGCGCTGATACTTCTTTCCTGAATCTAAACGACGAAGATCTGCAGGATTTGCTCAAGCGATTCCTTTTTAATTTGATCCACTTCTGCATCTTAACTCGGCAAGAGACATTGCTTTCTGTGTTTATTTACTCCGAAGGTTAGTCATGGCGCAAAAAGACACGGTTTACTCGACTGACCATGGACGCCATTGCAAGGATTGTGGCCTTCCTAAGTTAACCTGCGCCTGCTGTCAAAAAACACCATCAATGAGCTTGGGTGACGGAATAGTTAGACTGCAACGACAAGTTAAAGGCAAGAAAGGTAAGCCAATTACCCTCGTGTCTGGTCTGCCTTTGCAAAGCAGGGAATTAAAAGCATTAGCGAAAGAATTGAAGAACGCCTGTGGCGTCGGGGGCTCGATCAACGGTTCGGACATAATCATTCAAGGCGATCAACGTGAGCATCTGAAACAGTTGCTTGAAATAAAAGGTTATTCCGTCAAATTGTCAGGAGGCTAAGGTGGGCTTGCTGATTACAGCAGAACAAACTGTAAAAATGAAAAACCGCGTAATCTTTGACTGCAGTTTTAATCTAAGGCATCCGGATGCCGGCAGGCAACAATATGCGAGCAGACATATTCCCGGGTCTCATTACCTAGACCTAGCTAAGGATATGAGTGGTGATCCCGGCAAGGAAGGCCGACATCCTTTGCCAGTCCGCGAAAATTTTGCTGAAAGGCTAAGAGATCTTGGTGTCAATGGGGATTCCAGTGTTATTTGCTACGATCAGAATGAAAGCGCCTATGCAACCCGCCTTTGGTGGATGGTCCGCTGGCTCGGTCACGACGATGTTTATGTGCTAGATGGCGGCCTCAAGGCCTGGATTGAAGCTGGACTCGACACAGACACAAGACCAGCATCAGCTACACAAGGAAACTTCATTATCCAGGAGCCATTAACAAAGGTCCGGAACGCGGACGACCTAGTCAATACAAATGATAAAATCATTGATGCTCGAGAGGAGTCTCGCTTTTTAGGTCTGGAAGAACCACTCGATTCTGTCGCCGGTCACATTCCAGGAGCTACCTGTGCTCCCTTTATCGAAAATTTAGATGAAGGTTATTTCTTGAAACCCGTAGAATTACAGAAGAGATTTTCCCGGATCTTTAAGGACGACCCGCCAGATCGCAAGATGGTCTGCTACTGCGGCTCTGGCGTGACCGCGACGCACAACATACTCGCTTTAATGTTGGCGGGTTTCGAAGAGCCTGCTCTTTATGCCGGCTCATGGAGTCACTGGATTAACGATCCTCGACGACCTATCGAAAGAAGTCAATGACGGAAAGTTATCTCTGCGATCCCGCCAAAGTAGACTGGCACGGCGAGATACCCTACTCAACCTATTACCAGGACATTTACTGGCATCGAGTTGGTGCCGCAAAGGAAAAACAACAGGTCTTTATCGAACCGATGATGCAACTAGCCGTTCAGACTCGGCCTGGTGAACAGTTTACCGTCTGCGAACTGGGCTTTGGCTTCGGCCTCAACTGCATGCTTGCAGCAGAACAATGGCATTCCAAGGACTCTAGTTGCCGACTAAACCTGATATCAATCGAAAATCAGCCTGTGAAACCGTCAGTACTGAAAAAATGCTTACAGCGTCATAATTTTAAGCACACATCTGCTATGGTGAAACAATACCCGCCACCTTACCGCGGCCAACACATAATCTGGCTTGCAAACAACATCAGATTACTTCTGATTTTAGACGAAGTTGATACAGCCCTCGCCAATCTAGATGCTGAACTGGACTTCTGGTTTCTGGATGGGTTTTCACCGAGCAAAAACGCGGCCATGTGGCATCCCTCCTTATATAGTAAGATGTACTCCAGATCCCGTCCTGGCGCTGGAGTAGCAACCTACACTGCCGCCGGCCACGTCCGCAGGGGTTTGAACGCAGCAGGCTTTCAAGCAAAAAGAATGCCTGGTTTTGCACAAAAGAAAGAAATGCTTCGGGCGAACTCGCCAGGCGAATGGCGGGCCCGCTCGCATCAACTTAAAGATGTAACGATTGTCGGCGCAGGTCTGGCAGGAATTTATTGCGCCGAGGCTTTCAGCCGTCGTGACTTGACGCCAAGGATAATTGCAAGCGGCAACGCTGCTTCACACATACCTCAACTCGCAGTGAAAGCACAGCTGGCTGTGCGACCTGAGAATCGCTATTTGTATTCGTTATTGGCGTACCAATATATGAAAACCTCACCTGGATATCACCACACCGGCCTCCATTGGATTGCACGTCACAAAGAAGAAATTTCGAGATTAGCGCGAATCTCTGATCAATTTCCTAACAGTATCATGAGCGCGCGAGCTGACGGCAGCGTCGACCTACGAGAGGCTGGCTGGTTGTCTTACGAAAACCTGAAGGCACAACTAGATCTGGCAATTATCGACGACCAAATCGAATTCCTGCAACCAACCGATAAAGGCTGGCAACTAATAGGCGGTAAAGCCGAGTACCATGCTGAGAAGGTGATTCTTGCTACCGGCTACCATCGACAACTATTACCCTCAGAACTGGAAGTTCGCGCTATTCATGGGCAGGCGATCGCAGTAAAAACAGATGCCGTACCGACGATAATTAATCGCGATGTTTCGATACTACCGACACACTCCGGCTGCTCCATCGTTAGCGGGACTTATGATCGAAGAGATTCCCTTACTGCCAACCTTAACGACACTAGAAAACTGATAGATTCGGCAGAAGAAATCCTCGGGATGGAACTGCAACATGTTGAATCTTATACAGGCATCAGAGGTGTCTCTCGAGACCGATTGCCAATTGTTGGACCAGCCCCTGACTGGGAAAAACTAAATAAAGCGGGACGGTTTACTGATGCTAAGGAGCATGTTGCCGGTCTATATTTCTGCACAGCATTCGGATCTAGAGGTGCTACACATGCGAGGTTATCTTCGGAGAATCTCGTAGCGAAACTCTACCGTGAACCCGCGGCACTCGACTTAAGGCAACAACGCATGCTTTCTCCCGCTAGATTTTACTTCCGGGATCGAAATATTTAGCCACCAATCTCCGCGAATGTTCGCACTTTGACAACTCCTTCAATCGCGAGAATTTCAGCGACCAGTTCGTCGGTGGGCTCAGTCTGTATATCAATGATGTTATAAGCTACTTCGTCCCTACTCTTGTTCAGCATGTCAACCACATTTATATCCTTGTCAGCAAGGATCGATAAAACACTCCCAAGGATTCTCGGTACATTATTGTTCGCAAAAGCAATCCTAAAGCAGCCCTGCGAGCGCTCCAAGTTGAGCGTTGGGAAATTAACTGAATTACGAATATTGCCGTTTTCCAAAAAATCGCGAATTTGATCTGCTACCATGACCGCACAATTTTCTTCCGCTTCGTCGGTGCTTGCACCCAAATGCGGCGTCGTAATAACACCTGGCTTACCGATAAGTTCAGGAGTAGGAAAATCAGAAATGTATTGAGAAATCTGTCCACTATCGAGCGCATCGGAGATTGCCTGCACATCCACGATCTCCTCGCGAGAAAAATTGAGCAAGACTGCACCCTCGCGGAAGTGCGCCAGGGCTTCAGAATCTATCATCCCTCTTGTGGAATCTAAAGCAGGCACATGCAGAGTGACTACATCCGATCGGCCAAACAACTTTGCCATACTGTCCATGCGTTCCACACGGCTTGAAAGACGCCATGCAGCTTCAACCGACAGTGCAGGATCATAACCCAGAACAGCCATATGCATGTGCAGCGCCATATCAGCTACCATGGACCCAATTGCGCCCAAACCAAGTACCCCTAGGCTTCTACCTTTAAGTTCTCGGCCCTTGTATTCCTTCTTACTCGACTCAACCAATTGATTAAGCGCTGCCTTATCTTGACTCGAGTCAAGTTTGTTAACGTATTCAATACCAGGAATTATACCGCGACAGGACAAAAGCAATCCTGCCATTACAAGTTCTTTTACAGCATTGGCATTGGCACCGGGCGTATTAAAAACCACAATACCTTTCTCGGTAAAATTCGAGACAGGAATATTATTGACTCCTGCACCGGCACGACCAATCGCCACCAGATTTGGGTTTGCATCATCTATCGACAATTTGTGAGATCGCAATAGAAATGCATCTGCGTCAACACTATTGTCACCGACCTCGTAGTGATCCCTTGGTAACCTAGAGAGACCTTTAATAGAAATATTGTTGAAAGTTCGAATTTTGTACATGAACCGTCCAGCAAAAAAAAAACGCATTTTACACGTGTTGGCGCTTTTAGCTGGTTGATTTTTTAACCAGCAAATTAATTTGACTCAAATCAAGTTTACGCCACCAGAGACCCACCCGTGCAAGTAATAAACTAGAGTGTAAACAATTGCACCGACCAATAAGCCTGGCCACTTTATATCAGCTAACATCAACTTTTGCCGACCAGCAAAAATTGCAGCAAACGGGATCATGGAGGTCTCGGCCATAAAGTTCTGCCACCTCTGGTCAGTCTCCTTACGTCGCCGAGCATCCATCGAAAACATACCAACTAACGACACAATTGCGACAGTCCCAAAAAGCAAAAGCGAAGCTTTGTCTCCGTTGGCTGTGAGGTGCGCAGTAACAAAAAGGAAGATGCCCCACTGAATTGGATGCCTCGTGACTTTCAGAATGCCTGTGATGCCATCGTCAAGTGCATCTTCTCCCTTTACCGCGGTCGGGTTCGGCGTCATGAGCCCGACAAGAATTAACAGAAGAGCAACAAACACTAAAACCTTGCTCAAAATAAACAGCGAAGGATTTACGAACATGAAATCATTCTCCAACCGCGCTTCCGAATAACCGTAAATCATAAGCCCCAGAGTCAAAAAAGAGACGACAGAGTAAATTCCCAAGTATGCGTTACCGCCCAAACGATCGTGTAGAAAAGAGCGCAGTGGTGTCCCTGAAATACCCAGGTGTGTCAGAAAAAAAACCATGCAGGCCGCAGCAAGAATATCCATAAGTCCCCTCTAGTCATCCATATAAACAGTTTTATTCGTTAGAGCCGTTGAAAACCTGCATCATTAATTATTTTCAGAGCTTGAAAGTGGTTCCCCAAAAGATTTAGAAGAGCCTTTATCGAGTTGCTAACTTTACCTTAATAGAAGGCAACTATTAGATGCTTAAAGTTCCCGCGCCCTTTTTCTAAACCACGTAGCCGAAAATAAAAAGAAAATTCCCAAAAATATCGCCGACAACATTTCGATACTCCAGGCACGATCAATCAAGTTGTCCGCAGAAGACTGATCAGGCAAGAGAAACCCGATAGGAAAAACATGACGCCAAGCCCAATCGGTAATCAGCGTCTCCCCCACAAGTAATCGTTCAATGAGCGCCAAAGCTGCCGGCACCCCCAAAGCCCACGCGAGCGGCAAACTTCTTGCGGCTGCTGAAACCAGCATCAACCAAGCAAAAAATGGCAAAGACCAGACACTATAGAACAAAATCACGCCAATATAAGACATCCAGTTTCCTATAAGTCCAGAAGATGTCCAAATCATTTCAGTCGGGGAGGTTTCGCTGTTAAATGACACCAGAGAAAACATAATTAAGGCAAGAAACTGAAGGATAGCTATACAGACCAGGTAAATTAGCGGAATAAAAAGCACGCCCGTAACAAGCTTCGCCAAAACGGTCATCCCATCGGACACTGGCATAGACTTCCAGAACAAAATGCTCCGATCTCGACGTTCATCATAAAGGCAAGCCAACAGGTAGAAGAACATCACAAGCCAGAGGCCAAAAGACAGAGGCATGCTCAAAATCTGCAAACCAAAATCGAGCACTTCGTCACGTCTCATTGCAGACGTATCCACGAGCTTCGATACTATCCAAGTAACATGATTATCCTCAGCGAGATGCTGATCCAAGTCTGTCTTTTCGTGATCACCAAACTCAACTTTAACATCGAGCATGTCTGTCAGTGAGGCAGAAAAGAAAAGCAATAACATGACCAAAAAGAAAGAAGTGATGATCGTAGGAACAATCAAAAATGCATTTCGATGTTCCCAGACTTCTCTATTGATCAGTATCGAAAGGTTATTCACAAATCTTCCTTGACTTTCGAAACAAAAAGATCGGCAACATTTGGCGTTTTTACTTCTCCAAGGTGCGCCAATTCTTTACGAGGAACATTTTCAAAAGTCATTACTTTTTGGCCTCGCACACCGCGACTATTAATAGGGTTAAAACGTTCTGCTTGCAACCAATTTTCCGGTGGGACAATTACCTCTGCGAAGATCTCACTGACTTCATCCATCGCACAGTCTAGTATAATCCTACCTTTATCAAGGAAAATTAGGTGAGTAAGCAGTGACTCAATTTCTTCAACCTGATGGGTACTAATTATGATGCTCTTTTTTTTATCATGATAATCGTTCTGCAGTCTCTCGTAGAATGCCTTCCGATAGATAATGTCGAGCCCAAGGGTCGGTTCGTCAAGAACCAGCAAATCAACTTCAATTGCCAAAACTAGAGCAAGATGCAACTGGGTTACCATACCCTTGCTGAGTTGCCTGACTCTCTGGTGCGGCAAGACTCCAGTGCTTTTTATTAGCAATCGAAACCTCTCGCGGTTAAAGCGTGGATGCACAGCAGCAACGTAGGCTTCGGCATCCGAAACCTTCAGCCAACGAGGCATTACGCCTACGTCAGCGACAAAACAAACCTGATCCATAACTCTGTGACGATTTTTCCTAGGGTCACGACCGGACACTTCTAGTTCACCCTCAAATCCAGTCAGCCCCAAAAGCGATTTCAATGTCGTGGTTTTACCGGCACCATTCGGGCCTATGAGACCTAGAATGGAACCCGGTTCAACAGTAAAGGTGACCTCATGCAAGGCTGTGAAGTCACCATAGCGCTTCGTTATTCCCATCGCATTTACTAACGGAATCATAAGTCCACCTAAATCAACTCCTAGAGTGTATATCCAAGCCGAGCTACCCTTGCTTTAAAAGCCGGAAGCTCAATATTCAAAAACAGCTGCCTTTCTACTTCCCTCAGACTTCCTATGGCACAACCATCTAAGAACATGCCTAGGCCTCGACGCTTTTCTACCGAGCCCTCGTGGACGAGGATCTGAAAAGCCTTGGAGACATTGAGCGAATTAATCTGCTGCTCCATCGCACGCTGACGAATAGACGGAAGAACATCTCCTGGCACAAAGATCTCCGCCAGCATTGCGTCTCTGAAGTAATCCGCCTGAACAGAATGTGAGAAAGCAAAAAAGAAAATAGCTGATAATCTTTTCATAACTTGTGGGAACAGAAGTAAACTCACCAGTATATCGAGTCAACGTAAGTTTTGTTCAATTTCGCCAATTATTAAATTGATACTATGCTGCCTGGGAAATTCTAAGAGACGCTGTCGCAGAACCGGCGTATCAGCTTGAAGCGCAGAAACAGCATCGAGAAAACTATCATCGGTTAAGTCTTCTTCCAACAAGACGTGACTGAAGCCCTTGGCCTTGAATAGACCAGCGTTTTCCAGCTGATCGCCTCGACTCGCAGCCAACGGTAGCGGAATCAAAAGATGTGGTTTCCCTATAACGAAAAACTCGTATAAAGAATTAGCTCCAGCCCTGGAGACGACGATCGAGGCAGCTGCTAGCACATCGCCGAACTCTTCGCTGATAAACTCCTTTCTTACATAACCAGGCCGGTCCCTACCACTGTAGATATTGTCACGACCAACCACATGGACCACCTGGAAATCAACCAGTAGCGCCCCTACCACCCTTTCAACCAGATCATTTATCTTCGCCGCTCCAAGACTGCCACCGAACACAAGCAATATAGGTTTTGAGTCATTAAAACCAAGAAAATCGCGCCCCTTTCTAGCATCTCCTTCTAGAATTTCAGATCTAACCGGTGTCCCGGTCAAAATTACCTTTGAGGGCGGCAGATATGCCTTCGTCTCTTCAAATGTAATACAAATACGCCGGCAAAACGGCGAACAAATTCTATTAGCCAGACCTGGTGTCACATCGGATTCATGGCTGATAACAGGAATTCGCCTCAACCAAGCTCCTACGACCACGGGCACAGCGACAAAGCCTCCCTTTGAAAAAACCAGATTAGGCTTAAGACGACCCAGCAGAGCGTATGCCTGCCAAACTCCCAATAAGAGGCGAAGTGGATCGAACAGGTTTTCTAAAGAAAAATAACGCCGTAACTTACCTACGGACACGGCGTAATAAGAGATGCCCGAGTCCTTTAGCATAGTCCTTTCAATACCTTCTGCAGAACCAAAGTACTGAACTCGCCAACCTCGCGCTACAGCCGCATCCATTAGCGCAATATTAGGGGTGACATGCCCGGCTGAGCCTCCCCCAGTAAAGACAATCGACACCATCAGAGCCCCAGAGCTCGCTTAACGAACGGAATCGTCACTTTCTTCTGCTGCCGCAGCGTCGCTTCATCCAACTGATCCACTAAGTAACTCAAATGGTGCATATCGCGGCGAGAACGCGACAGAATAAATGTGCAAACGTCTTTGTCCATCTTAAAGCCTCGCCGATGGGCTTTGACTCTAATGATGGCAAGTTTATCTTCATCAGATAACGGGTCTGTTCGCACCATGTAGGCACCTTTCAATCGCGACATAAGATCAAGCAGCTCGATCGCCAGACCGCCAAGTATCCTGGTAGAGCTCATTACAAGTCTTACGCCTTGATCTCGACAGGAATTAATGAAATGAAAAAGTGCCAACTGCCATTCTGGGACATCCAATATTTCATCAATGTCATCCAAGCATACAAGTTCAGCTTCTTCGAGATTTTTTAAGATCTCTGACTTGAGAGAGACCGAAAGTGGCACAAAAAACGCGTATCCACCGGATTCAATCGTCTGCCGACATAGACCTTGAAGCAAGTGGGATTTGCCAGACCCCTTCTCCCCGAAAACAATCGTAAGCTGATCTAATTTCTGCAGACGACCTGCAGCTTCACCGACATAATCATCCAACCTGGAATGACTTTCCAGGTTCAATTTGAGGGGTAATTGAATATTCAATTGTCAATTACTCCACGCTACTACCATCAGAATTTTCATAGTAATGAGAAGAGAGATAACTAGCGCGCATATGACGAATGAACACCATGATGACTGCAGCGACCGGCAGCGCCAATAGAACACCAATGAAACCGTACAACTGACCGCCCGCAAGCACCGCGAAAATTACAGCGACAGGATGCAAACCGATTTTTTCCCCAACCAACCAAGGTGTTAGGATCCAACCTTCCAAAGCCTGGCCTACACCAAAAACAATAGCCACGTATACAATAAAAATTAGATCTTGAAACTGAAAAATCGCGGCTATCGCGGCAGCAATTATGCCAACAAAAAAACCCAAGTAGGGGACAATACTAGCTAGGCCCGCTAGCATGCCGATCATAATCGCCAAATCCAGCCCAACAAGATATAGGCCGATAGAGTATATGCAGCCCAGCAAGAACATAATTAGCAGTTGTCCTCTTAAGAAGGCGCTCAGAACTTCGTCACATTCTTGACTCAGTTTAACAATCGTCGGCTCACTGTCTCTGGGTAAAATTTCACGAATTCGCGCCACAATATAATCCCAGTCCCGCATTAAATAGAAAGCAACAACAGGCGTCAGTCCGACTAAACCCAAATAACCGATCAAGGCGAAACTAGACGAGGAGGCCTGAACAAGGATAGCGCCCAAAGCGCCTCCTGCTTGCTGCCAATGGACTCCCAATTGGGCTACGATCTCTTCAATGTTGACATCGAAAGGGTCAATGCCGAAAGTATCAATCAACCATGGGCTGAGGCTGCCCTGCAGCCACGTGAAATAAACAGGAATAACGGTAAGCAAACTCGTGATTTCCCGGGCCAGTATAGGCAGAACAATTAACATTAATGCGGTAAATACTGAAAAGAAGACAAGGAAAACTAGCAACGACCCAAAAGTCCGGCTGAAACCAAACCGTTCGAACCGATCCACTAGGGGATCACCCAAATAACCAATAACCAATCCCGTAAGGAAAGGCATTAGTATAGGCTGAAGCAGGTAGATCAACACAAGTAAAGCAAGAGTTGTCATCAAGGCCATGGTTTGCTGTAACGTTGTCATTAAAGCGACTCCAAGTTCGGTCCCATTGTTACATTGTTTCCTTCCAGCGTGGATCATCAGCGAGTCTTGCTGTCCAGATCCCCAAATAGTAAACACCGTCAAATGCAGTTATGACAGCCACCAGCCAATACCACGAGACGAACAACTGTTCAGGCAAGATGTTTGCCATACAAAGATCAACGAGTACCATTGCAATAAGTATAATTTGGGCAGCCGTTGTCAACTTACCTAAAAGGTTAGGCTGTATCTTTGGAAACCCGGCCAAGCTGGTATATGAAAAAACACCCCCCAAAATGGCCAGATCTTTGGTAACAATAAGCAACATTAACATAATGGGAAAATGATCCAGCACGCCCAACACTATTGTTGTCGTCACCATCATCAACTTATCCGCCAGGGGATCTATCAAACGACCAAATGTAGAAACCCAACCAAACTGTCTTGCCAAAAAGCCATCTAGCCCATCAGAGAGACCCGATACAGCAAAGAGGACCAATGCGATGCAATGGGATTCCTCAGCGATGAAAAAAGCGATCGGCACGACCAAGAGGAGACGAATGCTGGTGATCGCATTAGGTATATGACTTAGCTTAACCATCAATCTCAACGGCCTTGCCAATGATAGTTCAAAGTTCCATCAGGGCTCGAGGTATCGAGCAGGATCAAACGCTCATCTAACTCAATGATTTCAACCAGCTGAAGTAATTGCCCTTCGATATTAAGTTCGTATCGTGCAATATCTCCCTTCAAATTGACGACAGTGCTGCTAAGAACAGGAGTTAGTTTTTCAAGATAGGCACTTAATGCAGCGTAGTCATTTAAATCAGTGACTCCCCTAACCGACAAGGCGATGGTGGCCCGTGAGGAAGTGAGTGAATATCGAGCTGCGAGCTCATCAGCAATTCGGTCCATCAGCTGTTTAGCAAGATCACTAACGGACATTGCTACAAATTCTAATGAGAACCAATCCTCGTCGAGACGATATGACCATTTCCCTACCCACCGTCCGGATTCTTCTCGAATTCGCGCCGTTAAGACAACATCAGGCTCATATCTCTGAGAGGCCTCGCCAATTCTTCTGAGAAAGCCACCCCAGACCTCCGCCGCGCTGATCCGAGCAGTATCCTCAAGATCAAGTATCGGAAAAAGCACAGGCAAGCCACGCCTCTTAGCCTGCATACTCAAATTCGCAACTATATCACTCGCGTCTGTTTCATTAACGATTCGCCTATCGGCCCCTTCGTTAATGACCACCCACAGAAGTACACTAGGCCTGTTGCTACCCCAGACCGGCAGTCCTGCCTCACGCAGTAGCCGCGCGATAGCACTTGGTTCAAAATTTAGCCGAAGCAATTGGACGGGACCTTTTCCTACGGTGACTGGCAGAGAACGATTAGTCGATTCAAAGCTGTATTGATAATAGTAATCCGCCGGTCGCCGAAGCGCCTCTTTTACAAGCGGATGCTCCTGTACCTGAGCATCTCCAGAAACTCGCACAAGCACCTGCAGCAGCCCGGCCTTACCCGCTGCTCGCAAGTGTGTAGAATTCTCATTGGGGACTAGCACCTCCGCGACATAGAGATCATCTACTTCGATCGAAACGCACGTCAAGGGCAGAACAGTCATCCAAAGAAAAATAGGGAAAATGACAAGGTAACGGGAACTTATGGCACAAATAAACATCTGCATATTGTAACGTTTACTTAAACCTCAAATCGAATTCAGTGAACAGATTAATCATACTACTCACGCTGTCTTACTCGCTCGCACTCATTTCAGCTGTTGCAGGCGCTGAGATTAAAACATTCCGAGCCGAATACAGAGCCGAGTATCAGGGATTACCCATAAAAGCAAAAGCGATCCGCAAATTAGACAAAAAAACTGACAACAGCTTCAGATTTGTTTCGACTGTAAATTCAGTCTTCATCCAAGTTACCGAAACTAGCGAATTTGAATACGAGAACCTGCAAATACGCCCTCTCAGTTACGGCTATCAACGCAAGGGACTGGGGCGTGAGAAAAGCGAAAAACTGACTTTTGATTGGAGAAAAAAAAGTCTACTCTTTAATTCAAAAGAGCTATCCCATCTCGCTGCAGGGACCCTAGACAAGCTTTCTCTACAATTGAAGTTACGCGAGGACGTCGCCCAGATAATGGCAACAAACGATCCTATCTTTAACCTCAGTTACATCATCGCCGACAAGAGCAAGCGAAAACCTTATCATTTTAAAATTCTTCCTGGAGAGATGCTCGAGACTTCAATCGGTCATATCAGAACTATTCCTATTGAGAGAATGCGAAACGACAATATGCGACAAACAAGGTTCTGGCTTTCGCCAGAATTCGATTTTCTAATAGTCAAAGCGCTCCAGATCGAGAATGAAAGCAGTTTCGAACTCAATTTGATCGGGGCTGAGATAGAGGGCCAAGCGCTGAAAACTTACGAGTCTTCAACCGATCTATATAGATCCCAATGATATCAACCGTCCTTTCCAGCCCGCGGCTGATAATGACTGTCAGGTCTTCGGTAATGTGACCCCTGTCTGACCCTGATATTTTCCGCCCCGGTCTGCATAAGAGGTTTCGCAAATTTCATCAGACTCGAAAAAGAGCATCTGCGCAACGCCCTCATTGGCATATATTTTTGCTGGAAGATTGGTCGTATTCGAAAATTCCAGCGTAACATGTCCTTCCCACTCTGGTTCAAGAGGCGTGACATTAACGATAATACCGCAGCGGGCGTAGGTTGATTTACCAAGACAAACAGTCAAAATACTGCGAGGGATTCTGAAATATTCTATGGTTCGAGCAAGCGCGAATGAGTTTGGCGGAATCACACAAATATCATCTTTAATATCCACGAAACTTCTTTCGTCGAAGGCCTTGGGATCCACGGTAGCGGAAAATATGTTGGTGAACACCTTGAATTCGTTAGAACACCGAACATCATAACCATAACTTGAAGTACCATACGAGATAAGTCGCGAGCCATCAGCATGATTCCTGACCTGTCCGGGTTCAAAAGGTTCAATCATGTTCTCAGACTCGGCCATTCGCCGTATCCACCGATCAGACTTAATACTCATAGACAATCTTTTTTCAAAACCAGTCGATCATAGCACCGCAACGCTGCCAACTTAATCATCAAAGATATTGATGACTGGGGCCGACTGAGTTTGCGCATCTATTTGTGCAACCACAGTAGCCGCCGCGTCACTGAAACGCTGACTTATGTCGCCGTCAGGCGACGTTTGCAATAGAGGCCGTCCCTGATCAGAGGCCATACGCAATTCAAGATTCAGCGGCAACTGGGCCAACAATTTAGTCTCATAATCCATCGCAACAGAAGAACCGCCGCCAGCACCAAAAATGGCTTCTTCATGGCCACATTTGCTGCAGATATGCGTGCTCATGTTCTCGATCACACCTAAGACAGGCACTTCAACCCTTCTAAACATCTCAATACCTTTTCTCGCATCTAGAAGCGCAACATCCTGCGGCGTCGTCACTATAACTGCTCCTGCGAGCGGAACACGCTGCGCGAGGGTCAACTGGATATCACCTGTACCGGGGGGCATGTCAACAATCAGAAAATCCAGGCTTCCCCAATCAGTCTGAGTAAGTAACTGCTGCATGGCGCCACTTGCCATCGGACCTCGCCATATTGCGGGCGTACGCTCAGAAGTCACGAAACTCATAGACATACAGCGAACACCATGGGCCTCTACCGGTAACAGTAGGTCATTTTGCACGTCTGGCCGAGTGCCGGCTGGCAAGCCCAATAAAGTGCCTTGACTGGGACCATAGATATCCGCATCCAAGAGTCCTACACTGTTGCCACGTTGTGCCAAAGCAATAGCCAAGTTGACTGATACCGTTGATTTACCTACACCACCTTTACCGGAAGCCACCGCAACGATGTGGCGAATGTTGCTCAACTGAAACTTCTCTATCTGTTGTTCGCTGATGGCGCATCTCCCTTAAAAAGATCTAGTTTACCAATTCTTGGCTCTCAGTAGAGACTCGTGAAGGTCGCAATTCAACGCACTTTACTATACATTCTCCACCCCTAAATCTGCGACTAAATCAAAGAAGCTCATGAGAAAGCGACGCATACTAGTCACAAGCGCTCTTCCAAACGCAAATGGTTCCATACATCTTGGTCATTTGATGGAACATATTCAGACCGATATCTGGGTACGCTTTCAACGTATGCGAGGTCACGACTGTATCTACGTTTGCGCTGATGACACTCACGGAACAGCGACAATGTTAAGAGCTAAAGAACTGGGCGTTACACCAGAGACCCTGATCGAAACTGTCAATGCTGAACATCGAGCAGACTTTGGTGAATTCGGAATCAGTCACGACAATTACTATTCAACACACTCGCCTGAGAACCAAGAGTTTTCAGCACTGATCTACGAGCGTTTACTTGCTGCTAACCAAATCAGGTCAAAAGCAGTCAGCCAGCTGTACGATCCAGAGAAGGCTATGTTTCTAGCCGATCGATTCATCGTGGGGACCTGCCCAAAATGCGGAGCGGAGGATCAGTATGGTGACAACTGTCAGGAATGCGGAGCAACCTACGAAGCAACTGACCTTATCTCACCCCGATCAAAAGTTTCAGGTGCTGCGCCCGAGCTTCGAGAATCCACACATTTTTTCTTTGCACTGTCTAATTTTACAGACTGGTTAAAACAATGGACACGAAGCGGAACTTTGCAGGGGCCTATCGCTAATAAGTTGTCCGAATGGCTCGACGCAGGACTGCACGACTGGGATATCAGCAGAGATGCCCCTTATTTTGGTTTCGAGATCCCAGGGGAAACCAGCAAATATTTTTACGTCTGGATGGACGCACCTATCGGCTATATGGCGGCCTTCAAAAACTACTGTAGCACTAGAGAGGATCTAGAATTCGATGACTTCTGGCGAATTGATTCGGACTGCGAAGTACATCACTTTATAGGCAAGGATATCGTTAACTTTCATGCCCTGTTCTGGCCGGCGATTCTCAATACGGCAGGCTACAGGACACCTACTCGAATACACGCCCATGGCTTTGTCACAGTAGGTGGTGTGCAGATGTCCAAATCTCGAGGCACTTTCATTAACGCTAGGACTTATCTAGCTCACCTGGACCCAGAATACCTAAGATACTACTTTGCTACCAAAATGAGTGCCGGGGTGGACGACTTAGACATCAATCTAGACGACTTCGTACAACGAGTTAATTCAGATTTAGTTGGGAAGGTGGTCAATATCGCGTCTCGCTGTGCGGGCTTCATTAACAAGCACTTCGACAACATGCTGTCGGAAAAGACAGAATTGCGATTGCTGCAAGAATTCGTGTCCGCCGGACCCAACATAGCCCAATATTACGAAGATGGTGAATTCGGCAAAGCGCTTAGGGCAATCATGTCACTTGCAGATCAAGCAAACCAATATATCGATGAAAAAAAACCTTGGGTAATGATAAAGGACCCTGACAGCAAGGAAGAAGTCCAGCTAATCTGCTCTAACGGACTAAACCTGTTCAAGATTATCATCACCTATCTCAAACCCGTTTTACCCGAACTCGCACAGAAATCCGAAATATTTCTGAACGTCAATGACCTGAGCTGGAATAGCAGCTCAAGTTCACTCTTAGGACACAGGATAAACAAATTCAAACCACTAATGACGCGAATCGAAAGCGAAAAAGTCGACGCTGTCGTCTCAGCTACTATCGCAGAGGCAGGAGTAAAGAGCGACGATGAAAATAACAACGACCAGGAAAAATTATCAGAGACTGATTGGATAGATTTCGACGATTTTGCAAAAGTTGACCTACGAGTTGCTCGCATCAATGCAGCACGTCCAGTTGAGGGAGCAGACAAACTCCTACACTTGACCCTTGACCTCGGCAAAGAAGAACGCCAGGTTTTTGCAGGTATCAAATCTGCTTATGATCCTGAAAAGCTGATCGGCAAACTAACAGTAATAGTCGCCAATCTTGCACCACGCAAAATGCGATTCGGGGTATCGGAGGGCATGGTACTGGCTGCCGGGCCTGGTGGTAGCGAAATTTTCCTACTCGAGCCAGACGCTGGTGCGACACCGGGTATGAAAATCACCTAAATACGCCATTGCCCTATACAGGTTGTTAAACTAACGCTATGCCCGATGCATTTTACATCCTGCTGACGACCATTTTCGTAAACAATTTCGTTACCGTGCAGTTCCTAGGACTCTGCCCTTTTATGGGAGCAAGCCAGCGGCTTGAAACTGCTATTGGTATGGGTGCGGCGACAACATTTGTGCTGACAACAGCCTGCGCTGTCAGCTACCTGGTGGATAGTTATCTGCTGATACCTTTTGATCTAGCTTATCTCCGAATCATTATTTTTATTGTAGTCATTGCATCGCTAGTACAACTGGCAGAAATCGTCATGCGAGCGACGCAGCCGATGCTACATAAAGCCCTGGGTATTTTTGTACCTTTAATCACTACAAATTGCGCTGTACTCGGGGTGGCTTTGCTAAATGTGCGGCAAGAGCATAACTTTACTAACAGCATATTTTACGGCTTCGGCGCTGCTGCCGGGTTTTCTCTGCTCCTGCTACTATTCGCCACAATAAGGGAGAAACTCAAGGTAGAGGACATTCCTGCCCCCTTTAGAGGCGCCGCCATCAACATGATAACTGCTGGCATCCTATCTCTCGCCTTCATGGGATTTACGGGACTAGCCTGATGAACGAATGGAGCCTGATGCCGGATCTCCTCATCGTCACCGGACTAGTCGCGCTCACCGCGCTTAGCCTGGTAACCGCGAGAAGATATCTAGACCCCAATGGAAATGAGGTGGTCGAGGAACTCAACCGTCTGCTTCCCCAGACACAATGTGCCCAATGTGGTTATCCGGGCTGTCGACCCTACGCCGAAGCTATGGCGGATGGGGCTCCCGTAACACTTTGTCCGCCTGGCGGAGATCGCACGGCCGAAAAACTGGCCGAAAAACTCGGCCGAAACTTGGAGCAGAACAAAGTAAAACAACCCGAGCTTGCTATAGCAAAAATCATTGAAAGCGAATGTATAGGTTGTACCTTATGCATCACTGCATGCCCTGTTGATGCAATAGTTGGCGCTAGAAACCAGATACATACGGTTTTGAACGAAATTTGTACAGGGTGCGAACTCTGTATCCCACCTTGTCCAGTCGATTGTATTGATCTCGAATCGCAGCCAAAAACTGAATACCCAACATTTCCAGAGGAACCGATGGCTTGTATCAATTGTGGTTTCTGTATAGCTACTTGTCCGAGGGATTTACAGCCCCACCTGCTTTATCGATATCGGCGTGATTTCGATATCGCAGATGGATTTAGAATCGACGACTGTATTGAGTGCCGTCGATGCGACCAAGTTTGTCCCAGCATGATACCACTGACGGACAATTTCCGAGTCACAAAACAGGTACGAGCGGAATTGGAAAAAGCAAGGGCCGCTGCTCAAATCAACGAAGTCCGTTTCCTCGCTCGTCAAACCAGACTTAATCAAAGCCTCAACACGGTCGTCAGTAAACCCAGTCAGAGTGACCTTGAATCGATCCTCGACCAAATCAAGTTGGACACATGAAAACTTTGACCATGATGCAATTGACATTGCTGGCGCTGATGCCAGGAACAGCGGTCTATACTTTCATTTTCGGATTAGGAGTTCTGGTTAACATCATCGGCGTATGCGCCGCAGCAATAGTAACAGAAGCCCTCTTTTTAAAATTGCGGGAGGAACCTTTAACTTATCTGATGGATGGTACGAGCCTGGTCGCTGCTTGGCTAATGGCACTCTGCTTGCCACCGTTACTGCCAATCTGGCAAGCAGCGACAGGAATTTGTTTAGGCCTGATCTTTGGAAAACACGTCTACGGCGGACTAGGGAGAAATATTTTTAATCCAGCTATGGTTGGTTTCGCGATTTTGATTGTCAGTTTCCCACTCACGATGTCCAAATGGCCAGAGCCTCGAGCCCAACAACATGTCTCTGAAGTCCTGAGAGTTAAGTTTCAAGTCAATAACTCTGAGGAAGTCTACGACGGTCTGACGGCTGCAACGCCTCTGGATGATTACAAATTTAGGTCAGGGATAACTAATAAGGAGTTCTTCAGCGCAGAGGCGGAACATAACTGGCGGTACTGGTCCCTAATCAATGTAGCTTTCCTTGTTGGCGGCATTTTCCTAATTTATCGGGGGATCACTTCTTGGCACGCCCCTTTGGGTTTTCTAATCAGTCTTATCATTCTGGCAGGTGTTTTTTATGACAACGGATCGTCCCACAGTCTCGGCTCCCCAGTGTTTCACCTATTCAGCGGCGCGACTATGCTTGCAGCATTCTTCATCATTACCGACCCCGTAACCTCACCTGCCAGTAAAGAACTGCTTGCAGTCTATGGTGCACTCATAGGATCGATTACATTCCTAATACGCACCGTTGGGGCCTATCCCGAGGGGGTAGCGTTTGCGGTCCTTTTGAGTAACGCCTGTGCCCCATTAATTGATCATCTCGCCGCTATCCGGAAAGACTCTAAATGATCATACTACGCGCTAGCATTATAGGCTTATTATTTGCGGTGTTGTTGAGTGTAGCCAACCATCTCACGGCCCCGGAGATCATAAATAACAAACAGGCATTCTCAGAACGAAAAATCGCCGAGATGGTTGATGGACGCGATTTCATAGCTACAGATGAGGGATATACCATATATGAATCTGGTAAGCCTTACGGCTACGTGATCTCGACCAAGACACCAGACGGATATAACGGCAACATTGATCTAATAATCGCCCATGACCTAGAACGCCGAGTATTAGCAGTTGAGGTCATCGATCACCGAGAAACTCCAGGACTTGGCGACGCGATTGAGCATGACTGGATTAATACTTTTAGAGGCAGGCAAGCGAACACAACCGTCTGGCATCTATCACCAGAAGGTGATTTCGACTCTATAACTGGCGCCACCATTACCTCAAGAGCTATGGTTCAGGCCGTGGCAAAAGTTATAAGGCCATGATGAAGCAAATCGTTAAAGATGGCCTGTGGAGCAGAAACCCTGCTCTCGTACAATTGTTGGGCCTCTGCCCCTTGCTTGCCGTCAGCAATAATTTCACAACTAGCCTAGGCCTTGGGATAACTACTCTCACTGTCCTAACAATATCCAATATAACCGTCAGCCTACTGCGGAGCTATCTCGACGAGTCAACCAGAATTCCTATACAGATTCTAATTATCGCTGGCTTTGTTACTCTAGCCGACTTGTTACTCCAATATCAGTATTTTGAGTTACATCAGAGGATCGGTCTCTTCGTTGCACTTATCGTGACAAATTGCACCCTGCTTGGACGCGCCGAATTGTTTGCCAGTCGCCAGCCTGCAATCTGGGCAGGCCTTGACGGGCTTATGATGGGTATTGGCTTTCTAGCAGTCTTACTTGTTATGGGAAGCATCCGGGAACTACTGGGAAACGGCACGCTTTTTTCCGAGTTACACTTGCTGATTGGGGGTGACGATGTAGAAATAAGGTTAACTGACGCACGCTTTCTGCTAGCAGTAATGCCGCCTGGCGCTTTCCTCACTCTAGGTTGTCTAATTGCCTTAAAGAACATCATAGACCAGAAGTTAAAGGAACATGAACGCAGAAAAACGCTACCAAATTCTATCTCGCCTTAGAACAGAAAACCCAAACCCTACCACTGAGCTAAAGTATTCATCTAACTTCGAATTATTAATCGCTGTCATTCTTTCAGCACAGGCAACTGACGTCAGCGTTAATAAAGCAACAGCCAAACTCTACCCGGTGGCGAACACTCCCGAAGCGATCAAAGCCTTAGGGTTGCGTCGTCTCAAATCTTATATTAGGACGATTGGGCTGTTTAACAGCAAAGCCGAAAACATAATCAAGACCTGCCGTATACTCATCGAGGAGCATAAGTCACGGGTACCGAACCAGCGAGCAGCTCTCGAAGCCTTGCCCGGTGTTGGTCGCAAGACCGCTAACGTAGTGCTCAATACTGCGTTCGGAGAACCAACAATGGCAGTTGATACTCACATATATCGGTTTTCTAACAGAACTCGTTTTGCACCTGGTAAGAATGTTCTTCAGGTCGAAAAGAAATTGTTAAAGGTTATTCCGGAAGAATTTATCAGAGATGCGCATCATTGGCTGATCCTTCACAGTCGCTATATCTGTACCGCTCGAAAACCCAAATGCAGCGCCTGTGTCATCTACGACCTATGCGAATTCAAAGACAAAACAGATGATATTGATTGATTATTTATTCCAGTGCCAAAGGGAGAGTTAGCTGCAGAGTTTGTTCATAAGTAAACATTCCCCACACGCTAAGCATCTTAGTCAGCGGCATGTAAAACACCGCGCGCAATCCTAAACATTTGAGAGCAATCCAGCAAAGTTCTGACTAAAAACCAAAGCGTCTTGTAACATGCTAGCATTCAATAATTTACGGCGCCTTAAAGCCGCGCCCCAGCTTGGCCGCCAGCTTAAGGCGTAGGGCATTCAACTTAATGAAACCACCTGCATCAGCCTGATCGTATGCACCCGCATCATCCTCGAAAGTAACAATATCCGCGTCGTATAGGCTATCTGAAGCGGATTCTCGGCCAACAACCGTCACATTTCCCTTATAGAGCTTTAGACGAACACACCCATTAACGCTCTGTTGGGATTGATCAATCAGAGCTTGCATCGCCTCACGTTCCGGAGACCACCAATAGCCGTTATATATCAAACTAGCGTATCGAGGCATGAGCTCATCCTTAAGATGCGCCAACTCACGATCCAAGGTAATCGATTCAATAGCTCGATGCCCTTTCAGAAGTAGAGTGCCTCCGGGTGTCTCATAACAACCCCGTGCCTTCATTCCCACATACCGATTTTCCACGATATCGACCCTACCAATACCGTTCGCGCCAGCAATCTTATTCAAGCGGGTGAGAATCGCTGCAGGACTCAGATCGATACCGTCGATTGCCACTACATCCCCTCGGCGAAAAGTTAGCTCTACGTATGTAACCTCATCAGGTGCCTCTTCCGGCGAGACGGACCACAACCACATCGCTTCTTCAGGCTCCTGAGCAGGATTCTCCAGAACGCCTCCTTCATAGGAAATATGAAGCAAATTTGCGTCCATAGAATAAGGTGATTTTTCACCTTCATGCTTTTGATCCACCTTGATCTGATGTGTTTCACAAAATTCCATCAACGACTCTCGCGAGTTCAAATCCCAATCTCGCCAGGGCGCGATCACATGAACGTCAGGTTTCAAACCGTAGACTCCCAGTTCGAAACGAACCTGATCATTACCTTTGCCAGTTGCTCCATGCGCGATCGCCTGAGCACCGGTCGCGTTGGCAACTTCAACCAGTCGCTTCGCAATTAATGGGCGAGCTATACTGGTGCCTAATAAATACTCACCTTCATATAGGGTGTTACAACGAAACATTGGAAAGACAAAGTCTCGAACAAACTCTTCCTGCACATCATCAATATAAATTTCCTTGACACCCATACTAGCCGCCTTCTCCCTAGCTGGTTCCAATTCTTCTCCTTGCCCCAGATCAGCGGTGTAAGTCACGACTTCACAGTTATAAGTCTCCTGCAGCCATTTGAGGATTACCGAGGTGTCGAGCCCCCCCGAGTAAGAAAGTACTACTTTGTCAAATTCGGCCATCGGCCCATACCTAGAAAAATCAAGGCCGATATCTTACCTCTTTGATACAATATCGGGAATCCTGACTCCCATCACCTAGGCAATGGCAACACTTAAGATTAAAAGACCAGATGACTGGCACATACACCTAAGAGATGACGACTACCTACCACGTACAGTTCGAGATGCTGCCCGATATTTTTCCAGGGTATTGGTCATGCCGAATCTAGTGCCGCCTGTAACGGACGTGCCGTCCGCCACTGCATACCATAATCGAATAATGACGCATGCACCTGACGGCTTTACTCCGGTCATGACGCTCTACCTAACCGATAACACCGATCAAAAAACCGTCCTTGCCGCAAAACAATCAAGCATCATCGAAGCTTTTAAACTTTACCCAGCAGGAGCGACAACCAATTCCGCCTTCGGTGTCAGCACCATCAAAGCGATGTATCCACTTTTTGAGGCGATGGAATCGCACGATGTTATCCTGTCGATTCATGGCGAAGTGACAGATCACGACATCGACATTTTTGACAGAGAAGCGGTCTTTATCGACACCATGCTTACCGATATCGTCGCAAGTTTCCCTAAGCTTAGAATCATACTCGAGCACATCACTACGCTAGAGGCCGTTCAGTTTGTCGAATCATCGAGCAATCAAGTCGCTGCGACAATTACTGCACATCATCTCCTCTTCAACCGTAACGACATGCTAGTTGGCGGAATGAAGCCTGTACACTATTGCCTACCCATACTTAAACGAGATTTACACCAAGAGGCTCTGCTTAAGGCTGCAACCTCAGGCAACCCTTCTTTCTTCCTCGGCACTGATTCCGCACCTCACCCAAGATCAGCTAAGGAAAGCGCCTGCGGATGTGCCGCAGGTTGCTATACTGCCCACGCTGCCCTCGAGCTTTATGCGGAAGCATTTAAGAGTATAGACCGTCTAGATCGGCTCGAGGGGTTTGCGAGTGAATTCGGTGCAGACTTTTATCGTTACCCAAGGAACGACGATTATATCGAACTAACTGTCGACGAATGGACTGTCCCGGAGAGCCTGGCTTTCGGCAACGATAATCTGATACCCACTCGTGGAGGAGAAACTATTACTTTCACTGTCACCGACGGGGCACGTTACCCTTTAAGCGGTGGTTCAGGTTGACGGAAAATAAACTGCCAATCGCTTACCGATTCAGAGGTTACCTGCCAGTGGTTCTTGATCTAGAGACCGGCGGTTTCAATGCAAGCAACGACGCAATATTAGAAATTGCGGCAGTCATCTTGGAAATGGCTGAAGATGGTTCAATGATCAAAGGAGAATCGATTTTCTTTAATGTCGAACCGTTCCCGGGCGCTAACATCGAGCAGTCGGCGCTGGACTTCACAGGAATCGACCCAGCTAATCCGTTACGTATGGCGATCCCAGAGAAGGAGGCTCTCACAAAAACCTTTAAGGCTATAAGATCTGAAGTCAAACGAACCGGATGTAATCGAGCCGTCCTTGTCGCACATAACGCGGCCTTCGATCACGGTTTTATTAATGCAGCCTCAGAACGCGGCAACCTAAAAAGAAACCCTTTTCATCCTTTTTCCAGTTTTGACACAGCAACCCTCTGCGGATTAGCTTACGGACAAACAGTCCTTTCTCGCGCCTGCGAAGTTGCTGGAATCGATTTCAGTAATGAAGAAGCTCACTCGGCACAATACGATTGCGAAAAAACGGCAGACCTTTTCTGCGGAATCGTAAACCGATGGCGTGAACTAGGGGGATCACAATAGAAAACGGGGCTGTTTAGCCCCGTCGTTAATCTAAGCCTTACTTTTGCAACGCTTCTCAATCAACCTTCCATCGAATCAAGTGCTTTCTGAAAGCGATTGGCGTGAGATCGCTCTGCTTTCGCCAAAGTCTCCATCCAATCCGCGATTTCATCAAAACCTTCGTCGCGAGCCGTTTTCGCCATTCCCGGGTACATGTCCGTGTATTCGTGCGTCTCACCAGCAATTGCAGCGGCGAGATTATCGGCGGTTGAACCAATAGGTAAGCCAGTTGCCGGATCACCCGTTTCTTCCAGGTACTCTAAGTGACCATGAGCGTGTCCCGTTTCGCCTTCCGCGGTCGAGCGAAATACTGCGGAAACGTCGTTGTAGCCTTCTACGTCTGCTTTTGCTGCAAAATATAAGTAACGTCTATTTGCCTGAGATTCACCTGCGAAAGCGTCCTTTAGATTTTGTTCGGTTTGAGTACCCTTTAAGCTCATTTACATCCCTCTGTTGTTTGTTTAACCATCACATACCCACTACTCAGTATACTGCTTTTGCCATTTTTTAAATACGTGCTATAAAATTAACTCTCAGATTGCGCAGCTTCCTGTATCATCGGCTGCAACTCACCACTCTGATACATTTCTACAATAATATCGCAACCACCCACCAATTCCCCATCAACAAATAACTGGGGAAATGTAGGCCATTCTGACACTGCCGGAAGATTGGCTCTGATGTCAGGGTTGGCGAGGATATCAATATAAGCAAAACGCTCTCCGCAGGCCATCAGCACCTGGCTGGCCTGGGAAGAAAATCCACACTGAGGTTGGTCAGGGGACCCTTTCATATAAAGTAAAATCGAATTTTCTGCTATCTGTTGCTTTATCGTTTCCGTTACTTCATTAGTTTCCATATACAGGTCCCTTACGGCATATACCCTTATTCAAAACAGGGTAATATTACACTTTTTGGTTTATCATCGCTTCTTTTTTTGGCTGAAGACCACAAACTAGGGCTGAAAACATCCCGGAGCTAAATCATGACAGAAGCCATTATGCCCACTTACGGTCGTCAGGATGTCGCCTTCATCAAGGGTGATGGTACTTGGTTAGAGGACAATCACGGCAACCGCTATCTCGACGCTTTAGGTGGTTTGGCTGTCATTGTCTTAGGTCACGCCAACAAGGCTGTCTCAAGAACACTAAAAGAACAGTCCGAAACTTTACTACATACATCCAACCTATACCGAATCCCAAAGCAAGAACAACTCGCAGAAGCGTTGAGGCGGCTTTCCGGGATGAAGAATATGTTTTTTGGAAACTCTGGTGCCGAAGCGAATGAATGCGCAATCAAAATAGCAAGGCTTTACGGACACAATAAAGGTATCGAGAATCCCACAATCATCGTTGCGGATTCTTCATTCCATGGACGTACCCTCGCAACTTTAACGGCAACGGGCAATCGAAAAGTACAGGCCGGATTTGAACCTTTGGTAAAGGGTTTTATCAGAGTCCCTTATAACGATATTGGTTCTGTTAATGCGATATCTGAACAGAAAAACAGTGTCGTCGCCATCATGGTCGAGCCAGTTCAAGGTGAAGGAGGGATTCAGGTCCCCGACAACGACTACCTTCAAAAACTGCGGCAGCTTTGCGATGCCAACGACTGGCTACTTATAATTGATGAAATCCAATGTGCGATCGGAAGAACAGGCACTTTCTTCTGTTATGAACAATCCGGAATCCTTCCCGATGTCGTCACTATTGCCAAAGGTCTTGCCAATGGCGTCCCCATTGGGGCTTGCCTCGCTAGTGGTGAAGCTGCTGAGGTCATGCAGCCAGGAACACATGGCTCGACTTTCGGCGGAAACCCACTGTCCTGTGCAACAGCTTTAACCGTCCTCCAAGAAGTAGAAGTCAATAATCTGGCGGAACGGGCCGCTGAACTTGGTAATAGGATGATGGAACAGTTCAGAGCGAGACTTGAAGGTTTGAATATCGTTAAGGAGATAAGGGGCAAAGGACTAATGATCGGTATCGAACTAGATTCGCCTTGCGGGGATCTGGTGGCACGGGCTTTCGATAAAGGACTGCTAATTAACGTAACCGCAGAAAAAGTTGTGCGACTACTGCCTCATTTAACCACCACCGATGAAGAAGCGGACCTGATCGTGGATATAGTCTCGGAACTTATCGAGACCGTGTGACTTCCTAAACCATTTTTAATGGTCAAATAGAAAACTTCAAAATAAAGAGAAAATAATCAGAAGTGAAAATTTTTGCCGGACCATTTTTTTGAGTTTGCGAAACCAATGATTAGAAAGTCTCTGGAATTTCGCTCTAATTCCGTTAGCAAGAAACCTCAATTTGTAGTATCAATGAAAGGCATGCAAACAATTTTGAAAAACTCTTAAGCTTCAATCCTAACTCTTGATACAGCATCGAGCCAACCTTGATAGAGATGAGTCGCTTCCTGCGGAGCCATTTTTGGATCAAACCGGTTCTCCAACCGCCAACACTCCGCAATCTCATCGGTGCTGGCAAACAGCCCCGCCTGAAGACCCGCCAAGTAAGCAACTCCGAGTGCAGTAGTCTCAATCACTTCCGGCCGATCAACTGATATTTGCAGTATGTCTGCGAGATGCTGAGTGACCCAATCGTTCGCAACCATGCCTCCGTCAACCCTCAAGATAGCTGGTCTCGCCCCGTCTTGAAGCATTGCTGCGAATAAGTCCTTCGTCTGGTAACAGACTGATTGGAGCGTCGCTGTCACTATATCTGCAATACTTGAATCTCGGGTCAGGCCAAGGATTGCTCCTCTCGCTTGAGGATCCCAATAAGGTGCACCTAGCCCAGTAAATGCCGGCACCATGTAAACGCCATGAAAAGCATTATGATGACCTGCAATCTCTTCAGTATCTGCGGCGTGTGCTATCAGCTGCAAACCGTCACGCAACCACTGGACCGCCGCACCTGCAGTAAAAATACTTCCCTCAAGACCGTAAGTCACCTTGCCATCAATTCGATAAGCAACTGTGGTTAACAACCTGTTTGTGGATCGAATAATAGTATTACCGGTGTTGACGATAACAAAACAGCCTGTGCCGTAGGTGCTCTTTATCATACCTTCCTGAAAGCATCCCTGCCCAATCAGCGCAGCTTGCTGATCGCCCGCAATCCCTAGTATCGGTATAGACGAACCTAGCAACGCAGGTTCCGTTAAGCCGAATTTCGCAGAAGAGTCTTCCACTTCCGGCAAAATGCTGGAAGGTATATTAAATTTCGACAGCAACTCTTCATCCCACGCCTGTTCATGGATATTGAAGAGCATGGTACGAGAGGCGTTGGTCGCGTCAGTCTTGTGAGATACGCCACCGGTCAGTCGCCACAGCAAGTATGTATCAATAGTCCCAAACAGGAGGTCGCCTAACGCTGCCTTCTTCCTTGCACCAGTCACATTATCTAAAATCCACATGAGCTTTGTCGCCGAAAAATAAGGATCCAGCAGCAAACCCGTCTTTAATGAGACAGTTGGTTCAAAATTCTCAGCTCGCAAAGATTCACAAAAAGCCGCGGTTCGGCGATCCTGCCAAACGATAGCATTATAGACTGCTTCACCTGTATGCCGATCCCAGACAATCGTTGTCTCTCGCTGATTAGTGATGCCGATCCCTGCAACCTCCGTTGCATCAACATTTGTCTCTTCAAGGACAGTTCGGCAGACCTCAAGCGTCGATCTCCATATCTCTTCGGGGTCATGCTCCACCCAGCCATCCGCAGGGAAATACTGCGTGAATTCTTTTTGCGCGATTCCAATCTGTTTCCCTTCTGAAGAAAAAAGGATCGAACGCGAGCTTGTTGTACCCTGGTCGATAGCTAACAGGTAAGTCATGTTTAACTCCCATCTTACTAGGCCGCAAACTATCCTGGATTCGAAGCTTCAGATCAATGCTTTAACGAGAGCCACTAGTCAATTGACGTTATCCCACCGCATAAACTAAACCTGATAAATGCCTGACCATAGATAACGTGCCACGGGTTGAGCCAGGGGAGCAGGACAGGCACAATAGCTAACACTTACGCAACCAACCCACAAATTAGGGGACAAACATCATGCGAGATGTAGTAATTGTAGACAGCGTCAGAACAGGTTTGGCAAAGTCTTTCCGAGGAACCTTTAACCTAACCCGCCCAGATGATCTGGTCGCGCATTGTATCGACTCCCTGCTGGACCGTAACTCAGGCCTAGATCCCGCTGAGGTGGATGACGTGATCGTTGGTGCTGCTGGCCAAACAGGCGAGCAAGGCGGCAACGTGGCCCGGTTGGCAGTCATTTTATCGAAACTACCCGTTACCACCGCAGGCTCAACGATCAGTCGTGCTTGTTCCTCTGGCTTAAATTCTATCGCCGTAGCTGCGAATCAGATAGCCAGTGGCTGCGCCGACATAATGATTGCTGGTGGCGTTGAATCGATCTCAGCGGGTCAGCGACAAACGCCTGGTAAATCGGAGGTCCACCCAACAATTAGGGACATTTCACCCGACATTTTCATGGCTATGGGTAACACGGCTGAGGTTGTAGCCAGACGCTACAACGTGACACGCGAGTACCAAGACGAATTCTCTCTCGAAAGCCAAAAGAGAACCGCAGCTGCGCAACAAGCAGGGCTCTTCGCCGACGAAATCGTACCCATGAAAACCAGAATGCAGAAGATTATCGACAAAGAGACTGGAGAGACAGAAATTGTCGATGCCGAATGCGTTGGCGATGAATGTAATCGCCCTGAAACGACCCTGGAAGGCCTGGCTAAACTGCCTCCGGCTTTCGAAGAGAATGGCACCGTTACCGCGGGTAATGCCTCACAGCTATCAGATGGTGCTTCAATGACCCTGGTAATGAGTGCAGAGCGAGCCGCTCAGTTAGGCCTAACTCCTATGGCCATATTTAGAGGTTGGACCGTGGCAGGGTGCGAGCCAGACGAAATGGGCATCGGCCCAGTGTTCGCTGTACCAAAGTTGTTGAAGGCTACAGGTCTGACAATCGACGATCTAGATTTGGTTGAGCTTAATGAAGCCTTCGCCTCACAGTGCCTTTACTGCAGAGACACGCTGGAAATTGATCCCGAGATTTATAACGTTAACGGTGGTTCGATTGCAATCGGTCACCCTTTTGGTATGACAGGATCTCGCCTGACTGGACACATCGTTCGCGAACTAAAACGACGTGAGAAGAAATATGGTCTGGTTTCTATGTGCATTGGCGGGGGAATGGGCGCAGCAGGATTATTTGAAGCCTGTTAGGTCTAGACCAAACCCGGGGATATGTTTAAGCGCACTTTCTGAATTATCCCAACGAAGTTAAAAACGGGTCCTTCGGACCCGTTTTTTTAGCTTCATGCTTTTAACCAATGAGCAAAAGATTCCAGATTGGAATTTAAGCGATCAAGACCAGGCTTCTAGTTGCCCAGTCAATGTTGCGATGAAACTGAGAGGTTGATCAAGAAAAAGATGATGTTGAGCATCTGCCAACTCCGTAACTTCTAGTTGAGGAAGCAGGCTTTTCATAAATTCAGCACTTTTCTGGGAAAAATACTCACTGCTCTCGCCAAATATCAGTGCCGCTTTTATTGCTATAGATTCAAAATCATTTTGCACGTCTTCATACGGTAGCATTCTCGTTCGGTGTTCTTCATCAAATTTCCAGCCAAAGCCTTCATCAATGTACTCAATCGAATGGCGCGCAATATGGTCCACGATAAACTGATTAGCACATTGCTGAGAAGGCTGGAGTCTAAAACGTGACCGTGCAATTTCGACGCTGGGGTAGAGTTTTGCAGCCGCGAGACGTTCTGGCTCAGGAGGTCTAATATCATCAGGATGTTTTACACCCGAATCCAGCAGAATGAGGCCTTTAAAACGATCTGGATATTCAGCGACCGTTCTTATCGAGACCATTCCTCCGAAGCTATGCGAAACTAAAATGGTATCTTTCGTCATATCGCACTTATCCGCGACCGCGACAATTTCACGCGCATAAAGGTCAGCGGAATACTCATCACGATGATCGCTATCACCCATACCTGAAAGGTCCAATGCAACAGTCTGAAAGGTATCCGCATAACTCGGCGCGACAAAATCCCACCAGTGAGCATGAGCGTTGTGGCCATGAACAAAAAGCAGACCAGGATTACCCGGCTGACTCCAGTAGAGATAATTGATATCGCAGTCCGCAACCTCGACAAAACCAGTTTCAGCTTTCCTGTCTATGGCATCCCAGAACCACTGCGGCGTCGTGGAATTAGATTCGTCAGACATTTATCAGGCCGCGCTTGAATATTTCTTCAGATGGAAATCAACATTACCGAACAGGGTCTCTACCGCAGTAATTCGTTTGAAATAATGACCAACATTAAGCTCATCTGTCATACCCATACCGCCGTGTAATTGAATGGCATTTTGACCAACAAACCTACCACCCTTGCCAACCTGAACCTTCAGAGCTGAAATCGCTTTTATCGCCGCGAGCTCATCGTCTTCACTCATTCGAATAGCCGCCATATATAACAAGGACTTTGCCTGCTCGTGCTCCATAAACATGTCAACCATGCGGTGCTGCAATACTTGGAATTTACCGATTGGTTGGCCGAACTGCTCTCGGGTCTTGCAGTATTCAACAGTCGTCTTATAGAGAACTTCCATGGCGCCCACGGCTTCCGCGCAAACTGCTAGAATGCCGTTGTTAATCCCCACTTCAAGCAATGATAAACCCTCACCGACTTCCCCTAGCACATCGGCTGAACTAACTGCTACCTTTTCAAATGTAATTTCGGAGGCTCTGCCGCCGTCTATTGTTGGATAATCGCGCCTAGAAATTCCTTCGGCATTAGCATCAATGAGAAACAACGTAATGCCTTCGGAGTCCCGTTGCTCTCCCGACGTGCGTGCCGGTACGACCAAGAGGTCTGCTGACGGCCCGCCGAGGACAACCCCTTTGAAACCACTGACGATATATCCATCTTCCGTAGCAGTTGCAGTTGTAGTCACATCAGCGAGATTAAATCGGGCCTGTGGCTCAACATAGGCGACTGAACCTAGTTTTGTACCTGCCATTATCTCCGCAAGCACGCCTTCTCTATGAGCTATTGAGCCACCTGCTTCGATGATTGATCCGGTCATAATGACTGTCGTCACGTAAGGCTCGACAACCAAACCTTTACCGAACTCTTCCATCATAATCATAGTCTCTACAGCGGTTCCGCCAAACCCTCCAGAATCTTCCGAAAATGGTAGAGCCAACCAACCCAATTCTGCGAAACTCGACCAGTTATCACGACTGAAGCCTTCTTCAGTTTTAATCAGTTTCTGTCTTGTTTCAAACTCATAGCTGTTCTGAACAAAGCGTTGAACACTGTCTTGTAGAAGCGACTGCTCTTCGGTGAAAGAGAAATCCATACGCTACCCTCTTCTTTACTATCGGCTGCTTTTAATACGTTATGTTTACTTTCTCTAAACCCTCGAGTTTGACTTGTTATGTCCTACTACTAAAGAGAAATTTCACCCGGAGGCGAGAACACGGATCATAGGAGTTGTATCCTGACATTTCAATAAAGAGCGGTTTAAGTGGCTGTAAGATTTTTTGCAGATTCAAGGCCGCAAGACTATGCTTAAATCCTACACTCACTGTCAATCAGGAATCTATAACATGTCCAACCCTGTCGTAGCCCAAAAAGCTCCCTATCCGGTTGATGTAAAAGAAGGTAAAAATTACTTTTGGTGCGCTTGTGGCAAAAGCACTAAACAACCTTTCTGTGATGGATCCCACCAAGATACAGAAATACTTCCAATGAAATACACCGCAACCGATACCCGGACCGTTTATTTTTGTGGTTGCAAAGTTACTCAGAATCAACCCTTATGCGATGGCGGCCATAACGCACTATAGGAATAGCAACATCTATGGATCATTAGCGCCTAGACCTGCTATTAAAATTTGTAGCAAACGCCAGATATCGGTAACAAATTCGAAACCTGCATTCAGCAGTAAAGATAGACGAAATTTGTTGTCAAAATTTATACAGTCCATGATAAGGGAAAGGTGATTTCAGCGAGTATTTAGCTGAGAAACTCGATGTAACTCGTCTAGTTTTACTGTCAGGTTACTATGCTGAGGCATATCTATGAACATCCAACGGGTCAGGCGCTCATAGAATTGGATAAATTCGATGACCTGAGCCTTGTTCATGGTATTACTTGAATTCGTTGCTTCGCGTAATTCCTTTTCCTGCTGCCATCGCCAGGCAAACACTTGTTCCATCGCAGGTGCCTGGAGGTAAACCATGAAATCTTGGCTGAACAACCCTTGATAAAGACTTAAGTGACGATTAACAAAGTGACGCCAGCGCCCACTCCCATCTTGCTCCTTCTCTAATTCATTAATCGGCAACCTCAATGATACCTCAGGCTCAGGTCGCGCACCCCAGCACCATCCCTCGCAAATAATGAGGTCCGTGCTACTCACGTAACGAGTCCTGCTAACACGATCATCGCACGCCTTGTCAAAAACTGGCAAATCAACGGATCGACCAGCCTGCAATGACTGCAAGGCTTGATAAAAGCCTAAGTAATCATGCGTACCAGGGACACCACGCGTCTGCAGCAGCGGATGGATCTCGTTGGCCAATCTAAGGCGTTCGTCACGGGTCAAATAAAAGTCATCGAGCGAGAGAACAACAGCCTCCGCACCATACTTTTTTTGCATGAGACATTGTAATGCATGCGCTAGTGTAGACTTGCCAGTGCCCTGGGAGCCGGATATAGCGAAAATAGGAACTTTCCCTGTATTCAATCCTTGGACGGCCGATACCGCAAGGCTCGTGACCAGATTCAAATATCCTTGATCCGCTGGGAAGCCTTGCAGTAGCTCCCGCTCTTCAGCGGACGCTTGCTGATTAATGAAATTCACGACGAAATGGTGGAAGGGCATTTAGAATTACCTTTCCGTATGATTTAGTCAGCAACCTACGATCGAGGATAGTAACAGTGCCGGAGTCCGTTTCTGTTCGAAGCAATCTTCCAGCCGCCTGTATAACCCTTAGGGCAGCATTGGGCAGCATCAAATCATAAAACGGGTTACCACCTCGACTTTCTATCCACTCTGACAAAGTCGCCTCAACCGGATCATCAGGAACAGAAAAGGGCAGCTTCGCAATAATGACATGTCGACAGTAGTTACCTGGGAGATCAACGCCTTCAGCAAAGCTTGCAAGACCGAAAATACAACTGGTTCCTCCATCATCAACAAGCTCCCGATGACGTTTAAGTATCTCTTGCTTTGCCAGGTCACCTTGCTTAAGCACTCGCCTCTGAAATTTTTCATCTAAATCTTCATACACACGCAACATCTGCCTCCAAGAAGTAAACAGTACCAGGGCGGACTGTTCATCAACGAGGCGTCTCGGAATTATCGCGGCCAATTCTAATGTATGAAGCTCAGCATTACTGGGGTCATTGTCCATAGGCGGGATAACCAAAGTGGCCTGTTCCTGGAACCGAAAAGGACTGGGCAGACTAAGGAAAGACTGATCCGCATCGATACCGGTTTTCGCTTGGTAGACCGAGAAGTCACCACCTACCGAAATCGTCGCAGAGGTCAAGACCGCGCCTGCACACCGTTCCCAGAGTCGCTTTGACATTTCTTTGGCTACCGACACCGGGTGACTGTTAAGCTGAATTTCCATACCTTCACGCTGAACAGCACTCAAAAACCGGATCCACCTTGCATAGGGCGGGTCATGCTCAGAAGCTGCGTAGTTCTCCAAAAGAGCGGCCGCAGCGCGAAGGCGATCCGAGGTCGCTGACACGACGGCCAACCATTGTTCGGCAGTTTCACGCTCTAAACCACTTCTGTTCTCCAAAGTATTTTCAATCGCGGGTTCAATACTTTCGAACAGTTCGACCAATCTACGAATTGCAATAGCGAGAGACACTGCAGTCTGGCCAAGTTGATCAGGGACACGACCATGCTCAAAACGCCAACGCCATCCATCATCTGTAATATCCGCATCGTCCCGTAGCAGCATCAACTCCTTTGCCACTATATCCAACGATCGTACCGCCTCATCAACCTTGTCAGGTAACGCCGCGAACCGTTCACCGTTCGGACTCGCGATATCCTCCATTACCATATCCAGAAGAGTTGGCAGTTGTAGCAACCAACCCCGTGTTGCGTAAAGAGCTAAACTGTAAGAAAAATGATTCCCAGCCTTGTCCGGCAGATGATGACACTCGTCAAAAATATATATAGTTTCTTCAGGAACTGGCAGAACCGCACCGCCACCCATCATGAGGTCGGCCAACACTAGATCTTGATTAGTCACAATGCAGTCGGCCCGATGAATGCTTTCTCGTGCTCTGTAGAAGTAACAATTATCATAGTGACTGCACTGACGCTGGGTACATTGAGCGTGATCCGTACTAACCCGCGACCATGCCAACGGATCTATCTCATCCGGCCAGTTATCTCTGTCACCATCCCAATTACCTCGACTTAATTGATCGATCATATCTTGGTATATATATCCAAAGTCATCATCGGTGGTTGATTCACCAAACAACGTCAGTGATTTACTGGTAACCCCTGAGTCCTGGAGTGCGAGATCCAGTCGAGATAAACAAAGATAACGGCGGCGTCCCTTTGCCATAGCGAATGAGAAGTCGAGGCCAGAATACTGCTTAATCGAGGGAAAATCCTGAAAAACGATCTGTTCCTGAAGAGCGACGGTGGCTGTGGCTAAAACTATTTTCTTTTTCAGATGCTTCGCAATAGGAATCACCGCAAGCGCATAAGCGATAGTTTTACCTGTACCCGTCCCAGCTTCTATCACACAGATTTTGTTTGGCTCTTCATTGACAGACCCAAGCGTGCGAGCAATTTCCGCGATCATGTGCTTTTGGCACTGGCGTGGCCGGAAATTCTGTTGGTCAAGGAGTGCCGTGTAAGCAGTCTGAATCTCTTCCTTGAGAGCGTCATTCAACATAAGCTTGGGCAGAATTTATTCGAAAGTAGCGCTTCATGATCTTAGCACCGCAGTCCTTCCCTTTACTACGTTGGTTAGCCCTTGTTTTGTTGGCCGGTGTTCTGCCCACTTATGGACTTGCCCTACCTCTGGAGAAACTCAACCTCCCGGATGGATACAGAATTAAGGTCTGGGCAGAGGTAATTAATCCACGACAACTCGCACGAAGTCCCGACGGTGTGGTTTTTGCTGGCAGCCGGCGTGCGGGCAATGTCTATGCTTTGATAGACAAAGACGGCGATCACCTCGCGGAAACAGAAATTATTATCGATTCAGGCCTGGCGCAACCTACCGGAGTCACTTACTTCAAGGGCGATTTGTACGTCGGATCCATCAATAAACTATTGGTGTACCGCAATATCGACTCATCACTGAATGTTCCACCCGATCCTGAGATCATTTATGACCAGTTGCCCAAAGAGCGCCATCATGGCTGGAAATTTATCGACTTTGGCCCTGATGGAAACCTCTACTTCAATGTTGGCGCACCCTGTAATGTTTGCCTTAAAAGCGACCCCCGTTACGCCAGCATAATGCGAATCAATCCTTCGGAGGGCATTCCAGAAGTGTACGCCCATGGCGTACGTAACACTGTCGGATTTACCTGGCATCCTCTTACTAGTGAACTTTGGTTCACCGACAACGGTCGGGACCGTTTAGGCGATGAGGTGCCGCCCTGCGAATTGAATGTCGCCGAACACCCTGGCCTACATTTCGGCTATCCATTTGTGCACGGTCAGGACATCCTCGACCCCAAGTTCGGAAAAGGAAAAGTTGCAGCCGATTACACACCACCGGCGCTAGATTTAGGCGCTCACGTTGCTCCACTCGGCTTGATCTTTTACCGGGGGGATATGCTGCCAGAAAATCTGAAAAATCAGGTGTTGATTGCTGAGCATGGTTCCTGGAACAGATCTGCAAAAGCAGGCCATGTCGGCTATAGGATTAGCGTAGCACGACGACTTGATAACGGAGGAATGAGCTATGAGCCGCTGATTGATGGTTGGCTCCAGGGCAGCGTAGGCTGGGGTCGACCAGTCGATATACTAGAGCTTCCTGACGGCAGTTTACTAATTTCCGATGACACGGGTGACGTCGTTTACCGACTGAGCTACTCAAAGGAACCTTAGACCTGAGTGGTCACTCTGAAAATGCTTTCTTTTGGCCAACCCCCGCAACACGACAGCGCAAAACAAAAAAATTGGAAAAGAGTCTAGTGAACGACTAACGATAAGCTTGGGTGAATAAATAACATGAAAATAAGAGGGAGAAAACATGATAGGTGCGGACGCCGTTGTTAGAGCCATCAAAAAACTGGGTACAGATCACGTATTCGGCATCATCAGCATTCACAACATGCCAATTTTCGATGCGATAAACCGAGATGGCAGTATCAAGATTGTAGACTGTCGTCATGAAGCGGCCGCCACACATGCAGCGGATGGGTACGCCCGAGCAACTAGCAAAATCGGGATTGTCATCGCCAGCACTGGTCCTGGCACCACTAATGCTGTGACAGGATTGTATGAGGCTCAATATGCGTCCTCGCCGGTGCTACTGATCACAGGTCAGGTAGAAACTGCGTTTTACGGGAAAGCGCAGGGCTACGTGCATGAAGCAGAACAGCAAATCCCTATGCTGAAGACGGTAACACGACAAGCTGTCACAATTTCAAAAGCTCAGGATATAGAAACTACAATATTGGAAGTAGGTGCGAAAATTTCTCAAGGAAGGCCTTCCTCCGGCGCAGTAGAAATACCCATAAATCTTCAGTACGAGACTGTGGCACCGGTTCTCCTAGAACCATCAGCAGCAGGGAGGAAACAACTCGAAGTCAGTGCTGCTGCTAACGTTATATCTAGAGCAGATAGGCGCGTGATCATCGCCGGCGGGGGCGTTATCACTTCAGGAGCTAGCAGCGCTCTGGTCGCCCTAGCAGAAAGTTTGGGTGCACCCGTTTTCACCACCCATAACGGCCGCGGCTCGATACCAGAAGATCACCCCCTATGCGCAGGCAATCTCTATCAAGCAAAAAGTATGCACAGGTCTTTGGCGAATACGGACCTGACCATTGCTATCGGTACCCGTTTCCAAGTCGGCGTGGGTGGGGCAGCAGCCAGACTTACACCCCCTGGAAAACTGCTACACATCGACATTGATCCAGACGTGATTAGTCTGGTACACCCTGCGGACCTCAGCCTTATCGCCGATGCGCATGAGGCTTTAGACGCGCTGTCCCAGTCTAACTATAAAGCAGGCGATAGAGAGTTCAGCAAGCATGTTCTCGAAGCGGCTAAAGGGCTAAAGTCACACTTGCTGTCACGACTAGGCAGTGACTACGCTGGAATCATGTTAACAATCAGACAATCACTGCCGAGAGACGGCCAGATTGTTCGCGATACTACAATTCCCGCCTACAATTTCGTAAATCAGCTCCTGGAGATCTACGAACCTCGAACCTTTATAGGTCCAACATCCGCCGCTATCGGTCCAGGGTTACCCCTAGCCATCGGAGCATCTATTGGCACGAAGAGGAAAACAGTGGTTATACATGGGGATGGGGGGTTTATGTTTCACGCTACGGAGATTGCAACCGCAGTTCAGTACCAGTTGCCGCTGATAATCTGCGTATTTAATGACAGCGGTTACGGCGTTCTGCGAGGACTCCAATCGAATCAGTTCGAAGGTCGATACGGAGATACTGATCTGGGTTTTGTAGACTTTGCAAAGACGGCGCAAAGTATGGGAATGTTCGGCAGCAACGTTACATCCTTAGAAGGTTTCAACGAAGCTTTCACACAGGCGTTGGCCCGGGATGAACCTTGCCTTATAAATATTGACATGCGTTCCCTGACTCCAATGAAGGGCAGTATTATACCGAGGCCAGCTCTGTAATCGGGCAGAGATAGCCTATTTAACGATTAATCATTTAGAAGGGCAACATACGCCGGAAAAAGCCTTGCTTGAATCTCTCTTCACATCCATCTAATTGTTTCCTGTAACGAGATGCCCGCGATGCAACTTTGTTTGCAGCATCCTTCAACCACTGCTTCTTCTTGTAGGTACCTTTAGCGTACCCCCCATGACCCTCGTGATAAGCAAGATACATATTGTAGGCGTCGGACTTACTAACATTATTACGACGACGTGTTTGATCGTTGTACCAGCCAACAAAATCGATTGCATCAGCAAAATTATTGCGATCCGCACCACCTCGACCCGTTGACCGTTTGTATATAGACCAAGTCTCATCGATTGCCTGGGCGTATCCATACGCACTTGCTGGTCGACGCCCCGGTATAAAGCCTAAGACCTTTTTGCGCGGCGGTTTTGCACGGGCTTTAAAAGATGACTCTTGATAGATCATCGACATCATGACGGAAATGTCAGTGCCCCAGCGACGCGATGACTTGCGGGCATCCATATACCAGCCTCTTTTCTCTGTAAAAATTTTACAAATACTATCAATATTCGAAGGCGGCTTAGACGCGCAACCGCCTAACCCGATCAGCAAAGCAATAACTATTACTCTAAGCATCATTTTCCTCCAGCAACACCAGTAATTCCGCTTCATTCATCACGGTCAAACCGAGATTCTGAGCTTTGGTTAGTTTAGATCCAGCTGCATCTCCGGCCACCAAGACGCTCGTTTTTGCTGAGACCGAGCTAGAAACCTTTGCGCCCAGCAACTGGAGACGTGCTTTAGCTTCGTTACGTGATAAGACGCTTAACCTTCCGGTAAGTACGAATGTCTTACCGCTTAGAATATTAGTACCAGACCCAAAATCTTGGGACTTCCAGCGCACGCCACTCGCCAGTAATTCATCAATTACTCGATTGTTGACCTCCTGGGCGAAAAATCGCGCAATTTTCCCCGCCACAATAGGACCTACATCACTGACTGATTGAAGTGTCTGTTCGTTGGCGTTTCTCAATTCAGCAATTCCGCCAAAATGTATCGCCAGACTATTGGCAGTAGACTCGCCAACTTCCTGTATACCCAGCGCATAAATGAAACGCGGTAAGGTAGTCGCTTTACTTTTTTGAAGTGCGGCGAGCAAGTTATCAGCCGACTTAGGCGCCATTCTTTCAAGCTTAACCAACTGCGATTTAGTCAATCGAAACAGGTCCGCTGGACTATCAATCAACTTTTTGTCAACCAATTGATTAACTAACTTCTCCCCCAACCCTTCGATATCAAGCGCCAAGCGCGATGCAAAGTGGCGGATGCTTTCCTTGCGTTGAGCAGAACAATCCAGGCCGCCGATGCAACGAGCAATGACCTCCCCTTCAGGTTTCACTATATCAGAGCCACAAGCAGGACAGCCGAAGGGCAACAAAATCTCTTTTACTAAATGAGGACGATGCTCAAATAGAACTGCCGCAACCTTAGGTATAACATCTCCTGCTCGTTGAATAACAACCGTATCTCCTATCTTCAAATCGAGGCGTGCAATTTCATCCATGTTATGCAACGTGGCATTACTGATAGTCACTCCGCCTAACTTTACGGGTCGGAGCCGTGCCACAGGGGTTATTGCACCGGTACGACCAACTTGGAATTCTACATCTTCCAAGACCGTCGTTGATTCTTCCGCAGGGAATTTATGAGCAATCGCCCAGCGTGGTGTGCGCGTCAACATACCTAATCTGGTCTGCGCTGCAATCGCGTCAACTTTAAAGACAACACCATCGATTTCATAATCCAGGGTAGGACGACGTTCCATCATGGCCTCATAATATTCAATGCAGGCAGCAACACCCTTTACTGTCACTATCAAAGGGTTTGTTCGCAAACCCCATTCACCAAGACGGGTAAGGATCTCACTATGGTTGGCAGGCACCCCACCTCCCGAGACAACACCAACGCTATATACGAACATCGTGAGAGGCCGTCGGGCGGTTTCCCGAGGGTCTAATTGCCTTAACGTTCCTGCGGCGGCATTCCTAGGATTCGCAAATACTTTCTGGCCACGGAGTTCAGCTTCGGCGTTCATCTGCCTGAAACTAGATAACGTAAAGTAAATCTCCCCTCTGACTTCCAATTTTTGTGGATACCCCTTCCCTAATAAACGTAACGGAACCGCATCGATCGTCCTAACGTTCTCAGTAATATCTTCACCTGTCGCGCCGTCACCTCGGGTTACACCTCGGACGAGTCTGCCATTCTCGTAGAGTAAAGATACGGCGACACCATCGATCTTTGGTTCACAGGCATAAACCACATCGTCCTCACAATCCAAGCGGGCCATAGTACGACGATTAAAATCATGCATATCATCTTCGCCAAAGGCGTTATCCAGTGACAACATGGGCATTTCGTGCGCGACTTGTTCGAAGGCCGCAAGCGGTGAAGAACCAACCCGTTGAGTTGGAGAGTCTTCTGTAATCAGTTCTGGATAGCGTGTCTCCAGGTCCTTCAGTTCATGAAATAACCGATCAAATTCAGCATCGCTGATTTCTGGCGAATTAAGCGTGTGATAACGATGATTGTGTTGGGTGACAGTCTCCCTCAGCCGACTGATCCGTACCTGAATTTCGGTGGATGCGCTCACAATGGAAATTCAGCCGGCGTGCTTAAACTGGAATTCCCTGATCGACTCTCGGCAGTGCTCTATAGTCTGAGGAGTCATCACACTGCGAGTTTCGTCTCTAACCTCACCGCCCAACTCCAACGCTATGGCATCAGCTACTGCCAGCATTTCATCCAAGGCCACGACGGGCTGACGTAGTTCATGAACACGCATAAACATTGTGACCCCTGGGGTACTAAATTCACTAATTGCTGCAAGGTCGAAGGTACCAGGTTCGACCGCATTTGCGAGACTAAATCGAATTTCACCGTCCACCTGGCGATGAAATATATCCATCTCACCAAACGTCATATCACCTTCCACTAGTATTTCGAGTAATGGCTCGCCCCGGAAGGGATCAGCTAATGAGAGAACATTGATCACCACAAACATTTCTGGCAGTTCAGTAGATTTAACGGCGGATTCACTGATCACCTCAGTTCTTTGATCAGAATCTATATCAGGTGGCGAAATGACGTCATGTTCAAAAGGCTCCAGATCGATATCCCTTCGCGCCTTAGGGTCATTGACTGATAATGTGACCCTTTCTTCAAAAGGCATATTATCCGATAGAGGTCCGACACCGACCGATTCCTCTATTTCTAGAGCACCTGAAATTCTATAAGCGGGCACACCGGATGTCTCTTCAAGCACCGGCATATCGCTTAGGGGGTCAGAGCGTTCAATAACCCTGGCACCCCCATTCGGCAATTCTCCTTTCAGAAGGTTAAAGTCATCTACTTTGGTGCTTTCACCGACCTGGCTGACAAAAGCCTTGTCCAGTTTCATCTTGATTTGGTTTTGGCTTGCACGCATTCGGATGTAACCATGCACCAGCACCGCGGCTATCACCATGGGTCCAAGAACCAACAACCATTGTCTTAAGTCAAAGTCCATAGAATGCTCCTAGTTCTAATCGCGTGAACACTTTCACGTTTTTCCGCCTATCACAGCCAGGATCCCAGTAATCAGGATTATCACGCTGTTCAAAGTTAGAATCAGTGAATGGTCGCTACGAATATTCCTTGCCCTTTATATCCTTATCTTCTCTTTCCGCCGCTTGTTTAATCCTTACTTTTTAAAAGCTATCAGTAAATAAAAGTTTTTACACAGCTGCCATGGCAACTGCTTCATCAACATCTACCGAAACAAGCCTAGAAACACCGGGCTCTTGCATTGTCACACCCATCAACTGTTCCCCCATTTCCATAGCAACTTTATTGTGAGTAATGAATATAAATTGCACGGTTCTAGACATTTCTTTGACTAAGTCTGCGTAACGCAAAACATTAGCGTCATCTAACGGAGCATCTACCTCATCAAGCAGACAGAAAGGTGCAGGATTTAGGTTGAATATAGAAAATACCAACGCTATCGCTGTTAACGCTTTTTCCCCACCTGACAGCAGATGGATACTGCTATTTCTCTTGCCAGGTGGACGCGCCATGATACCTACTCCAGTGTCTAGCAAATCTTCGCCTGTCATTTCAAGATACGCGTGTCCACCACCAAAGAGCTTAGGAAAAAGTTGTTGCAACTTACTGTTGACCTTATCAAAAGTTTCTTTGAACCTGGTTCGTGTTTCGACATCTATTTTACGAATAGCATTCTCTAGTGTAGAAAGGGCTTTCTCAAGGTCTTCATTCTGAGCATCAAGATACTGTTTCCTTTCGGACTGAGTCTTATACTCGTCTATTGCAGCCAGGTTGATAGCCCCTAGCCTCTGAATCCTGTTCCCTGTTCTAGTTAGTTGCTCTTCCCATTCAGCCTCCAAAGCCTCCTCGGGCAATCTTTGCAAAACACTTTCCAGAACGTGATTTTCTTCTTCCAATTGTTCTGTGATAGTGGACTGTCTGACTTCAAGCGTACCGTACTCTAAGCGAACCTTTTCGAGGCTAGCTCTAATGGTCTCTATCTGCTCCTCAAGACCAATCCGCTGCTGCTCTCTTTGTCTTATATCATATTCAATCGTTTCGGATTTCTGCCTAACTGATGCAAGCTGACTCTCTACGGCAAGTCGTTGTGCCAACTCCTTTTCGAGTTCACCACGCAAAGAACCTTGAGGTTCCTCACTCGCAGCAATACTTTCATCAAGCTGTTTCTGACGATCCTTCAAGTCCTGACGCTGAGATACCAATCGAGTCATGGCCTGTTCGGTAGAAGAGACTTGTGAAGTCAGCGATTGAATTCTAAGCGCCAACTGATGCGCGGCAGCACTGTCATCTTTAGCCTGTTTACGGGCCGCATCAAGTTGTTGCGTAATTGTCTCACGACGTCTAATCAGATTTTCTCGATCTTCGGTATCTCGAGCCATCTCATCAATAGCTATTTCGAGGGCAACTCGCGCATCTCGCAAAGCATTTGTATCGGTCTCACGTTGAGCCTCAAAAGTAGCGATCTCTTCTCGCGCTCTGTCCGCATCTGCCTTTACCTGGTCAGCCTGAATTTTTTTCGCGCCAAGTTGCGCTCGAGTTTCACCGAAAGATCTTTGCTGTTCAGCCAGACGTTTCTGCAAAGAATCTCGTTCACTTTCTGCTTGGTGCAAACTCGCCAAACCCGAATCAAGCTCAACACTCAACTTTTCGACTGTCTGTTCTGCGTTCCGGATATTCGACTGGAAAGTTTCGAGCTCTTGTTGTCTTTTCAGCACGCCCGCTTCAGCATCTTTATCTTTATTGATGCGCAGCCAGTTACCGCCCATCCAAATGCCGTCTGGTGTCACCACTGACTCCCCTTCACCCAAGTGCGGACGAATGCGAAGCGCTGTCTTCAAATCAGTCGCTGTTCGTATGCCTCTCAACAATCCTTCAACACCTGCGTCACCACGGACCTTCTCAGCCAGCGAACCAGTGGAATCAAAAGAACCGGCGGCCACAGAAGTGGCCGCTGATTCAGCCCCGGCAATAAAACCTAAACGTCCCTTATTGAAGTCGCCTAGAAGCGCCGCGACGTTATCAACCGCATCAACACGAACCGCCTGAAGATGATCCCCAAGAACAGTCTCTACAGCGACAGACCAACCTTCATCAACACGAAGTTCTTCACCCAATCGAAGGCTACCACCCATGTCATGCCGTTCAAGCCAGTCAACTTCGAGGTCGTCCTGCTGTCCAAGAGCCGCCTGCTGAAGGGCTTCCAACGAGGCTAACCTACCAGATTGCAGTTGTAATTCACCCCGCCGCTGATCCAACAGCTCGGCAGTCTGTTTATTTAAGCCTCTTTGTCTTTCAATCGTGATCGACAGTGCCTCAATTTCTGAATTAATTCTGTCGAGTTGCTGCTCCTGAGTACCGAGCATCTGTTCTAGAGGAGCGATTTCCTCTCCCGCCGTTTCAGAGGACAATCGAATTAGATCTTCATCAAGCCCCTGGACACGCGCATTTGCCCGCTCTACTGCCTCTTCCAGGTGACTGATCTTGGATTGTTCGACCTCACTCTTCTGCCGACTGTCTGCTGCCCTCCGGTTGAACTCATCCCATTCGTTCTGCCAGGTCTGCATGGCCTGCTCGACCGCATGGAGCGCTTCTCCCGAGCGACGCTCGACCTGAGAAATCTCTTCCTGACGTGGCAATGTTTCTCCCAGACTGTCGCGCAATTCTGCGACCGTTTGCTCATCGGCAAGCAGATCGCTTTGAACCGCAGCAAGATTCGAAAGCAATTGCTCTCGATCAGCGTTTAACTGTTTAGTTCGTTCACTTTGAAATTGAATACTGTCTTCAAGACGAGCAATTTCTGTGCCGTGATCATAGTATTGCTTCTGAACTTCGTTTAACTGATCGGACAAATCTATCAGCTCAGACCGCCGAGCTTCGATTTGTGCATCGATACTAAGTTGATCAGCCACACGTGCATCTTGCTCAACCGTCAGTCTACTAACAGCTTCACTTTTCGATTTAATATCAATGGCCAGTGCCTGCCAACGCAAACCCATGAGGCCTGCTTTCAATTCACGTTCTTCCTTTTTCAACTCGCGATAGCGCTCGGCGGCTTTAGCTTGCCTTTCTAGATGCGCCAGCTGCCGCTCCAACTCTTCGCGAAGATCTGTCAATCTGTCGAGATTGTCTTTGGTGTGTCGGATACGGCGTTCAGTTTCGCGGCGACGCTCCTTGTATTTGGAAATGCCAGCTGCCTCCTCTAAGTAGGCTCGCAAGTCTTCCGGTTTAGCCTCAATTAGGTCAGAGATCATGCCCTGCTCAATAATCGAATAGCTGCGCGGGCCCAGTCCGGTGCCCAGAAACAGATCAGTAATATCCTTCCGTCGGCACTTATGACCATTGAGAAAATAGTTTGATTGGCCATCGCGAGTTACCTGACGCTTAACCGAAATTTCGGTATACGCGGCATACTCTCCCGCTAAACGCCCTTCGGCATTATCGAAGAGCAATTCAATGCTAGCTTGTCCGACAGGCTTGCGCGTGTTCGAACCATTGAATATCACATCAGTCATCGATTCGCCGCGCAGTGTTTTTGCCGAGGACTCCCCCATTACCCAGCGAACAGCATCGATGATATTCGATTTACCACAGCCATTAGGGCCGACGACGGCACAAAGATTTGAGGGGAAGGGGACTGTTGTAAGATCTACAAAGGACTTAAAACCTGCGAGCTTAATTGCCTGCAATCGCATATAGTTGTTTTACTCCACAACACCGGCCCGGTTGAGTACCGATGGAAAACGACTATCTTATAAAAATTCTCGCCAAGACAATAGTCTTTCAACGAAAAAAGGGTCAGGTTTGAATAATACAGGCATGATATGGACTTGTTAATTATCGTCGGCTGTCTAGGCCTGATTCTCTTCCTTTTATTCAGATCAAAAGCCAGACCCAAACTAGCCAAAAAAGCTCCTAAAAGCTTGGTTCCTGAAGACTTGACGATTGCTGAGAGCGAGCAATGGCTGGCAAACCAGGAATCAAAGATCGACCATATAACTCAGGGCGCCGAAGCGCGAATCTTCTGGTCGGTAAAAGGCAAGAAAACAGCTCTTAGCATTTTGTACGTGCACGGCTTTTCCGCTTGTCGCCAGGAAATTAGTCCAGTTCCGGAAACTCTTGGTGACAAGTTGTCGGCGAACCTAATTTGCGCCAGGTTAGCAGGCCATGGCCTAAGACAAGATCAGATGCTGGCAAGCGCCGAAGACTGGCTGCAATCAGTCACTGACGCTTGGGAGATTGCCAGCAGACTCGGCGATAAAGTTATCATTATCGCAGTCTCGACTGGGGCGCCACTCAGTATCTGGCTCACACAAATGGTCGCCAACCCGAGCAGGATTCATAGCCTAATATTCATGTCGCCGAATTTTGGAATTCGCAATCCATTTGGATTCATCCTCACGTGGCCCTGGTCCGAAAAATGGGTGCCGAAGCTGATGGGTAAAAGCCGTCAATGGGAGCCCGAGAATGATCAGGTGGCAAAATATTGGAGTAATCAATATCCAATGCAGGCCGTTATCGAAATGCAGAAAGTCGTGGACTGGACAAGACACACATCACTCCGGTCAAACCAACACCCTCTGGCGACCCTTTATATGACTGGCGATCCAACAATCAGCCATAAGGCAGCAGTAACTTTTCATGAAAATTGGCAGTCGACAAAAAAACTCTTGGTAGATGTTCCTGTGGACCCCGCCAACGTCCAACATGTTTTCGCCGGCAAAATATCAGCCCCCCAAAGAGTAGACTGGACTATACGAACTTGCCTAGAGTTTATTCGATCGATTTAGACAAACATCACCTATATACATAGGGTTCTGGTGAAGTTTAAACAAAAAAACCAAACAAGCTTACTTCGAGCCACAAGATCACGCTAAATTCGGACATCATCAGAGATCCCTCGAACAAAGAGAGGCTCACCTTCGACGGCATTATCAGCAGCCAACATACCAAGCATATCTTCCCCAATTTCCGCATCGAAAGAATCGACCGCGGCAAATATACGCGGCAGTAGAGTCGCGTCACTCGTTGAATTGAGAAATAATCCATCTCTTGACAACACAAAGTGTACAGCCCGCTCAATAGCACCTTCTTCTCTGTAAGGTGCGTACCAACTATACCGAGGCCCAGGATCATCATCGCGCCAACGTCGCTTTGCAATCGACTTAATGGTCTGCATCGCAATACCTCGGTCACGACAAAGCGCATATAAGCGGTCAAATTCTTCCCGATAGCGATCTTCCTGCAGCATCATAAAGTTGTATGGTAAGAGCACTGAAGCAAATTCGAAGCGATCAAGACTCTTTAGATGCATCTCAGCGATCCGAGTGCCATGTCCGGTAACACCAATGTGTCTAACCAGTCCCTCTTCCCGAGCCTGGATCGCTGCCTCAAGACAACCACCGGGTCCCATGGCGGTATCCCACTGATCATCCTGGGCCAGATTATGGAATTGTATGAGATCCAAAGTCTCAACCTGCATCCTGACTAATGAACGTTCAATACTAGCCCTAGCACCTGCACCATCACGTTCCCCTGTTTTGGTCGCAAGAAAAAACTCATCCCTATGACTCTGCAGAAAGTCCGCCAACCGCAGTTCAGAGTCGCCATAGGTAGCCGCTGTATCAATGTGATTTATGCCGGCACTATGAATCAGATCCAGCGTGCTATCAGCTCTTTCTTGGCGCATACCGCCAAGGGCCGCCGCACCGAATATAATGCGCGTGCTGTCGAAACCAGTCCGGCCAAAAGGGTGAGTCGGTATCATGTCTCCTCCGAGTCTCGTTGCACAAAATTGTTCAGTATTCTGATGGCTGCACAGGCAGCACCGAATCCGTTATCAATATTTGTTACTGTGATTCCTTGTGCACAGCTGACCAGCAGCGACCTGAGGGCTGTCTCACCCCCTTTAACCATGCCATAACCTACTGATGTTGGAACTGCTATAAGAACTCCATGAATAAGACCGCCCAATACCGTCGGCAGTGCCGCGTCCATACCTGCTACACAGATTACGATCTTGCATTTTTGTAATTCATTAAGTCGTTCAGTAATTCGCCAGAGACCCGCAACCCCAACATCATGTATCTCAAGAGCATCGTAGCCATAAAAGGTAAGCGTTCGTGCTGCTTCACGGGCAACGGGCAGATCCGAACTGCCGCCAGTTACCACCGCTATTCCCACCCCCTTTTTGCGTTGCTGCGGGAGATGGAAAGCGGTACCAGATACAGCGTCGTAATCCAGGCAGCCTGGTTCAGCCACATCGAGAAAAGCAAACTGGGTGGAGGTCAAACGAGTAAAAAGCATCGGCTGCGATTCTTTAATTATTTGAGCGCAGATCGATTTCAACTGATGATCACTTTTACCCTCGCAAAAAATAGCTTCAGCCAGACCAGTTCGACTTTGTCGCTCAAAGTCCAGCTTTACATCTCTGATTTCAGTCACTCGGCCACCTCAATCGCTTCCAACAGAAATGCACTACCTTTTTTGTAAGGCTCAATCACAACATGAGTAGCCTGTTCGCCGTAGCCTTCACGGACGAATATCTCCCGAACACTTACAATTAACTCAGCCTTGATCTCCGCATTTAGCAGCTCATTTGTATCGATTTGCAGCCCAACCTCCCGCTCGCGAATACGACAACGCACAGCTTTTAAATCAACCGTTTCCATCAAACGTTGCCGAACTGCCTCTTCCACCACGTCAACGATGGGTAGCAGCCCAGGATCAATCATAATACCAGTGGTCACGCGACTCGACAGACAAGGTGCAGCAGGCAACTCCTTCAAGTCATTTAGCAATAGCTCCGCTGCTATCAAGCGCAAATTTGCTTTATCAATATCGAGCTCAACATACGGATGACAGACGCCTTGTTCTTCCGCGGCGATAAGGCCCGGTCGGTAATCATCGAGATCATCGAGGTTGGTGCCTGACGCCAACAGCAAGTCCGTTTGCTTGCTGACAGTTTGATACAAATTTGTTTTACAGAAATAGCACCGATTTGCTGGATTATTAAGGTAATTCTCGTCCGCCATCTCACCGGCATCTACAACTGTCAACCGCCACTTCTCCGAACGAGCATAGCTACGCACCCTAGCGGTTGCCGCGGCAGGTACGGCCGGTGAAATCGCATGGAAAATCCGTGTCTCAGGTCGAACTCTACTCGCAACTACCGCCAACGTCATGCTGTCAACTCCGCCACTCACCGCAACCGCCATGGGGGGCTGACTTCTGAAGTAGTCCTCTAGACGAGCCAAACTCATAAATTTACCTGCTCGATCGCAAGACGCTCCGCCTGCTCCCTTATCGATCTTTGCTCTCGTAGATCCAATCCACTTGCTATAAGGTCATCCATTTCAATTTTCGCTGTCAAGCCGCCTGGACGGTGCGCCACCTTAACGCGATAGGACCGGTTATTCACGCTAACTAAGACTTCCTGCCGGCGAAGCACTGCCCGCTCAACAAGCTGACGGCGAATACCAAGAGTTGACGTCAATTGAAAACACATATTCGTAACAGCATCAACCTCTTCAGCCTTCACCAACAGACTCACACTACTGGATTGTCGCTGTTTCTTACCAATCGCTGGCAGTTGGTTAATCTCAAGAACCCCATCCACATGGCGCAGCAGCTCCAGCGCCTGCGCTAATTGTTCTGGTGTTTGATCATCTATTTCAAATCGCAACTGCGTAATCTGATCTAGCTCCCAATCCGATGACGACGAAACCGATTCAAACACATTAAGCCGCACAACATTAGCTATGCC
>MDSZ01039497.1_pt1 | contig 67604 bp, 60 predicted proteins | sample 811201 | NCBI WGS metagenome assembly MDSZ01 (sample SAMN05326647, study PRJNA326480) | marine metagenome | isolation source: seawater | place: Indian Ocean: North | collected 2010
AATCAGGATCTCCAACCAAATGCTGAGCATAGGGCACTCTAAAGGTGATTCTGCGACCATCGAGACCTACATACTCTGCGCCTAGAGCCTCTCCCCAGGCGGACATCATCGTTTCCAAGAACATTTCCAAGGTTTCAAAGACACACACCATACAGCAATTCCGAAAGACAGCGAAGGTTGGGCGGCGCGCAAACAAACGAATTCAAGGTAGTGGCTTGTCACGGAGATCAAAGGGGTATTCAAGATGGGACGCGCCAATAGAGCGTTTAGCACCTCTTGTGACACTCTCAAAAGCAACAAGCCATACTCAATTCAAATTTTCATCATCTCCAGCACCGAAAGACGCAATGCCGCCTTGGTTTTACGGTAACTATGAGCGGGCAATTTAGACAGGTTGCCAGCAATATTCAGCGCCAAAGCAAAACCTTCTCCCTCGGGAACCAGACGGTCTATAAATCCCGCGTCTAGCGCTTCCTCCGGATCATAGATTTTAGAATGCAACAATGCAGCCGTTTGGTGGCGCAGATTCAAACGAGAACGCATTGCCTCCAGCGCCCAACCGGTTAGCGGTACATTAAGAGCCACTTCGGTCATACCAAACTTATAGGACCCGTGCTCGCCTACCCTAACGTCGCACCCAGCAAGCCAGACCGGTCCGATGGTAAAAGCGTGCCCCTGCACCAAGCCTACAACAGGAATTGGACTTCCATAAATCTGAGCCGCCAAACGTCCGCCCCTCTGTCCTAATTCAGCTGAAGCAGCAAAATCTTCACCTGTCATTACAGCGATGTCGTAACCGGCACAAAAACTACCCTGTCTACCTTTTAACAATATCGCTTTAGCTTCTGTCTGTGCCTTCTCCCAAGCCAATTCAAGATCATCCAGCAGCGAATGATTAATAACATTTTTGTTGCCATCATCGATCGAGATGACAGCTACGCCTTCTTCGAATTCAAGAGATATTGTCATTTACTGTATCGAATTCTTTAAATTATCATTCGATGCGATACTTGCACCACTCTTCGCGGTCTTCGCCTTACGCTCTTCACTCCACTGATCAATTTCGTCGCTTGGCACTCCATATCCCAGCCCTCTCTCTACCCCCGGCCGGGCTCTGACACGATCGACCCAAGCCATAACTCTGGGCCAGGTCGTGATATTTATTTTGCTCCATTTCCAACCTCTGACCCATGGATACAGAGCAATGTCGGCTATAGTGAATGTGTCGCCGCAGACCCATGGGTTATCGCCTAATTTCCTGTCGAGGACAGACACCAGTCGGAGGGCCTCATTATTAAAACGTTCAATAGGGTGACGTCTTTCTTCGGCAGCGACGTCCTCCATGTATCGGGTATAACTCAGTTTGTTACCAAAGATAGGTCCGACATTTGCCGCCTGCCAGTATACCCATGGCAAGACATCCCACTTGCAAATGTCCAACGGCAGAAGATCAGAGGGATACTTTTCTGCGAGATATTGAAGGATAGCGCAGCTTTCTATTATGTCTCGCTCCCCGTCACGTAATGTGGGAATCTTACTATTTGGGTTTCTTGCTACAAAGTCGTCTGCGAATTGCTCTCCTTTCATCAAATCAATAACGCGGATCTCTACCTCGCCGACATCAATACCAGCTTCAATAAGTTCTTCCAACATGATTGAGACTTTCCAGCCGTTTGGTGTCGGTGATGTCCACAATTCGATCATAATTATCTCCATGCAATATGCGATGATTTAGCGGGAGGTCGTCTAAAAGTGTCATCTAAAGCAACCAGTCGCCTTCAGCCACATGCCTGACCTTACCTCCTACTTCTATAGCATAAAGCCCCTGACTCTTACTAGCCGCGATGTAAAGCTGAGAGGGCCGGTTGATCTCATAACCCTGACCTACCCTAGTGCTAACCTCTGTGTCACCAAAAAAACGATGCTCCACAAGATATGCTGCCAGGCAACCACTCGCGCTACCTGTCGCAGGGTCCTCGGTGACCCCTAATTCAACGGCAAACACTCTTGCCTGGATTCGCTGACTCGAGTCGTAACCACCGGGACAAAAGAGCAAAAATGCTTCAGCCAAGCGTCTTGATTGAGGCGGCCTAGCCTGCCTCAAAGCCCCATAATCGATCAACGGAACAATAAGAAACTCCAGACCAGTCGATATACGCTGACAAGGGAACCGAGCATCCAGCAGATCAATGTCCAAGCCCAGTTCAGCTGCAACGCTCTCAGACGAGATCACTTCGCCAAATTTCGGCTGGTTCTGCCGCATCCAAAGTACATCGCCGTCATCGAAACGCACAGTTATAGGGCCAACACCCAGGTTTAGAGTAATGGTCGACGCGGGCTGCCTGTTGATGACATGACGCAGCAGATAACTTGTACCGAGTGTGGGATGGCCGGCAAACGGCACCTCAGAGACTGGAGTAAATATCCTTACATCATATCCCTCTCTGTAGGAACCACCAGTGATGAAGGTCGTTTCGGGAAAGTTAAATGCTCTCGCAATTTTTTGCATTTCATCAACATCCATATCTCGAGCATCAGGTATAGTAGCGAGTTGATTACCACCATAAGCGCATTCTGAAAATACTTCCGTTATATAGAACTTTCTTTTCATAATTCTTCTAAAAAAGGTTCACATAGACCTAAAAAATGGCCTGTCACCCTGCACAGTCACCCTGATCCCACTCCGTGTTTCGGGGAAATAGTCCCACAGTGCATGATGCTGCGTGCATCGATTATCCCAAAGAGCAATCGAATCCTGCTGCCATTTGAATCGGCATTGAAACTCCGGTTTCTTGACCTGTTCAAACAAAACCGACAATAGAGCACGACTTTCTGATGGGGTCATTCCAACAATCTGCCGGGTGAAACCATGATTCACAAAAAGCGCTTGTCGTTCGGTTACCGGATGAGTTCGGACGACCGGATGGACAGCCCGCGGCGTCTGACGCTGTGGATCGTGTGTTCCATAAAATCCTTCATAGCTCATATGATGTAATGCGTGGAGGCCCGACAGATGCTGCTGCATGGTTGGACTAAAGCTGTCATAAACCGCATACATATTCGCCCATAGCGTATCGCCACCCTGGCGCGGAACTGTATGCAAGCGAAGAATACTCGCCATGGGGGGCTCCTCATCCGCTGACACATCGGAGTGCCAAACGTCTCCATTATTCCGGACCGAATGCCTGTCCGCATGAATTTTCATTAGGGCAGGTTTTCCTTCAACATACGGAGCAGCCGGGTGTATGTGCAAGCGCCCAAATCGCTCGCCGACCGCAAGATGTTGCTCAGGGCTTAGGACCTGATCACGAAAAAACAAAACCAAATACTGCATCCATAATTCGTGAATCGTTTGGAACAACGTTTCATCATGAACAACATCAGCAAGCTGGATGCCATACACAGTTGCGCCAATCACTGGCGTAAGAGCCTCAACTTTCATAGCCTTATGGTAACTGCTTTAAAGCTAATATTGTCTAATGAAAGGCCGAGAACGTGAAGCACCAATAAACACAGCTGCCCTGTATCGGCGTATAGTTCTGGAGTGCTGGGATTGAACTAGTAGGCGATTTTTAGCTTCGAGCATGTCTGCAGATAGCAAATGGTAGCAGAATCAGGTGCCGCCGAAATCAATCTGCTAAATGAGGACATTGTCTTTTCGCGGAAAAAATCTCCACCAAAGTATTGAATAAATGAGGTGACTTTGTCTGACCCATACTGATGCGAAAGCTCAACCCGATAGAAAGGACCACTCCTTTCATCACAGGTCGCATCAGGTATCGTCCGATCGTCGAAAGGGCCCGTGCTCCGCAATGTAACCAATTTCCTCGTCGACATACCGCCGCTCTTCGCTCAGAAAATTATCGACGGCATCCCGGAATGACGCGTTGGCAATCCAATGCGCACTATAGGTATGCGTCGGCATATAACCGCGCGCCAGTTTATGTTGGCCTTGAGCCCCCGCCTCTACCCGCTGTAGCCCCCGGTCAATCGCAAATTCTATCGCCTGATAGTAACAAACCTCAAAGTGCAGGAAAGGATGATCTTCAACACAGCCCCAATTTCGACCAAACAGGCACTCGCCTCCGATGAAATTAATTGCTCCTGCAATATAGCGATTGTCGCGACGGCACATAATCAGTAAAACGTCTTTCGACATTGTCGCGCCAATGATCGAAAAAAATTCTCGCGTCAGATATGGCGTACCCCATTTCCTGTTACCCGTATCGATATAAAACCGATAGAAAGCATCCCAATGCTCCTCAAGAATCCGATCCCCCGTCAACAACTCGATCTCAACACCTGCAGAAAGAGCCTCTCGCCTTTCGCGCCGGATATTCTTACGCTTTTTCGACGACAAAGCCGCAAGGAAATCGTCAAAATTAATGTACCCATCGTTCTGCCAATGAAACTGGTTATGGGTCCTCTGCAGAAACCCCATCTGCCCCATAAGCTGCCACTGTTGCTTCTCTGCAAACGTTACATGAACCGAGGACACCTCCATTTTCTCCGCCACCTGCATCATGCCCGACAGCAAGTACTTCTCCACATTCGGATCGTCTATGTCAGGTCGGGTCAGAAGCCTTCGACCTGTCGCAGGGGTGAAGGGTACAGAACACTGTAATTTAGGATAGTAACGACCACCAGCTCTCTCAAACGCATCAGCCCAGGAATAATCGAAGACATACTCACCCTGTGAGTGACTCTTTAGATACAAAGGGAGAACACCCACAATCTGGTGCTCATCCTCTAGACATAGATGATAGGGCGCCCAACCCGTGCTTGATCCCGCTGATCCACTATCTTCCAATGCGCTTAAAAAAGCATAAGAGAGAAAAGGGTCATACGCATGATTACAATCTATACCTGCTTGAGCAGGATTGGCGCATCGGTTCCATGCTTCAACGCCTATTTCTTTAATGCTGGCACAGGCCCTTAATGTGTGACTACTGGCAATAACTCCACCTACTGTTTGTATTTATCGACCGCGACTCAAACATGAACGTCGCACAGTGAATTTTTCGGCATCACAGACAATTTCATCTCTGATACTGAAAAACACATTAACTGCGATATAGGGCTCACAGGCCAGAGTACTTTGAGATTCCGCCGTGGTTTAAATTCAAACGAGGGTAAACTTTCTTATCATTTGATAACAGTGAACCTAGACGGCCTAGGATCCCGAGCTGTTCTGCAGGATTCCAACTACCCGCGCTTCTCCGCCGCAACAAAATAAAACTGATCACGATTGAGTGGAACTATAGGCGCTACAACATTTCTCCCGCAACCAGCTCCAACGCTTCGATCTGACCAGCACCAAGCAACATACTACCTATCTTGCCCTCGGCACCTGCTTGTTTCCAGGCCTGCAAGCGCTCCTTAATACGCTCCGCGGGACCCACAAGATGACATGCATCTACCAATTCATCAGGAACAGCCGCCATAGCCTCATCTTTCTTCCCAGCTAGGAACAAATCTTGAATTTTCACTGCCGCTTCTTCGAAACCAAGAGCCTTCGCATAATCGTTGTAGAAGTTCTTATCTCGAGCACCCATGCCGCCGATATAAAGCGCCATGTTACCTTTAATGGGCATCCGGCAATGCTCGACGTCGTCACCCATCACCACGGTAACAAAAGGAGCGATATCGTAGTCCAACATGGTTTTACCGCTTTTCTCGAGACCCTTATGAATATGCTGGCCCAGAACATCAACTTCCTCTGGTGGTACCCAAATAGGAAACACACCATCTGCCACTTCTGCTGAGGTCTCCAGACCAGTAGGTGTGATTGAAGCCGTATAGATTTTAATGTCATTATCAGCCTGAAGAATGCTCTTGAGTGGCTTACCAAGACCTGTACCATCGTCACCTTCATAAGGCATTGAATAATGAAAGCCCTGATGCTCAGCAGGTTCCTCACGCGAGAATATCTTCCTGAGGATATCGATATATTCCCGAGTTCTGGTCATAGGCCTGCCATAGGCCACACCATGCCAGCCTTCTACAACCTGCGGTCCAGAAGCACCTAAGCCTACAATAAATCGACCACCGGACAGTTGGCTCAACGTCATCGCGGTCATTGCGGTACAGGCAGGTGTTCTGCCAGGCATCTGCATGATCGCTGTGCCGACATTGATTTTGTCTGTTTGAGATAAAATCCAAGCAGCTGGCGTTACGGCATCTGCCCCATAAGCTTCAGCAGTCCATACTGAATCGTAACCCATACTCTCGGCGGCCTTGATTCGGTCTATATCGATACTCAATACCTTGCCGCCAATGCCATTCAACAATCCTAGTTTCATAGAGCCTCTACCTTAATAATCCAATTAATTTAATTTCTTACGCTGACATTTCCTGCAGCATTTCGCGGGCATGATCATCATTACGTGCTGGCAGTGATCCCGTCGTGCGATCCACTAAGCCACCCCAACGGTCCTTGAATTTACTAACCACATCATCAAGTTCACCCACGATCGCAAACTCATTCAAGATCTCATCAGTAATCAGCGTGCCCATATCGTCCCATTGTCCCTGTTTGGACAATCTGTTCAATTCAGGTTGTAGATCACCCCATCCGTGCACCCCTAGAACCGGTGCATAAGCCGGCGTAGACCCATAAAACGCAATTTGTTTGCATGTCGCAGTTTTGCTGGCATTGAATGCCTCTTCGGTCTGCCCAGTAACGATAAAACCGGGGTAACTTATCTCAAAACCTTCGCGCGATTTACCTGCTTTGGCTAGACCTGACTCGACTGCCGGCAGAGTTACTTCACGTAGATACTTTTCTGTTGTGAAGGCATGAATCAATATGCCATCCGCCACCTCTCCAGCAACTTCTGACATTTTCGGGCCAACCGCAGCCAGAAACACTTTCGGCGCACCAAATTCAATGTCTACCGGCGTGAACATAGGTGTCATGAGCGAATGCGTATAGAACTCACCCTGAAACGTTAGCGGCGTACCATTGTGCCAGCAGTCCCAAATGGCTCGCATAGCAAGGATGAATTCACGCATCCTCGCCGCAGGTCGAGACCAAGGCATACTAAAACGCTTGGTTATGTGGGGACGAATCTGTGATCCAAGACCCAGGATAAAACGGCCTTTGGAAAAACTGTTCAGGTCGTGACCAATATTGGCAAGATTCATCGGTGTTCTCGCAAAGGCGACGGCGATCGAGGTCACTAGTTCGATATTCTCGGTTTCTTGGGCCGCCAGGAGCAACGGGAAAAAAGGATCGTGAGACGTCTCTGCGGTAATGGCGCCGTGAAACCCAATCGATTCCAGACGTTTCGCGCTGTCCCCAGACTTCGCTAAATTCCCCATTAAACCACCATCTATTTTCATTACGTGCTCCTCTAAAAACTGAAATTCTTGCCCGTGAAGGCTTCGTATGTTTGTTGCGCATCTTTTGGCGATGGACAGGAAATAATATGTGTCGTAATACCAAGCTCACCTCGCTCCCTGATTTTGTCGTGGCATTCCGCTGGCGAGCCAATTATACCAATCTCATCGATAAGCTCATCGGTAAGGGCGCTTGTAGTCTTTTCTCGATCTTTTGCTGCCCAGCCCTCTCGGATTACCGCAGCAACTTCCTCGTAACCGCACCAGGCAAGGAAGTTGTTGTAAACGGGTGTCGCATAGTAAGGCGCAAAGGCGGCCCGAAAAGCGTTACGCGCACTTTCCTTGTCATCAGTTGCCACAACCATATGACGACATACTACTTCTATATCCTCCAGTTTCTTGCCTGCCCGTGAGCCACCAATTTTGATGTGTTCCATCATTTTGGGCAGCGCAGCCTTTGGAAAAAGGTTGAGAATAACGCCGTCGGAAAATTCAGCAGCTGTTTCCAACATCTTGGCTCGCAGCGCCGCCATATAGATAGGCTGATTCTCACCCTCCGCCAAGGGAAGTTGACGATAGCCTCTACTTCGTACAGTTTTTCCAGCGAAATCTGTTTTCTCTCCTGCTAGCATCTGCTTAACCAACTGGGTCGTTTCCTTGACTCGCGTTAAAGGTTTATCAAACTCTAGGCCATGCCAATTTTCCATCATGGTCTGGCTGGAGGAGCCCAGACCCAGTATGAATCGGCCTTTCGATAGCTTGTTCAATACATGACAAGTAGAGGCAAACACAGCCGGTGTTCTCGCGTAAACGGGGATGATAGCCGTGCCGATCCGACACCGCTCTGTGTTCATGGCGACCGCCGCGACGGTCGTTAGTGCATCGATCCCACCACTATCGGCGAACCAAAGGTCATCATAACCCTCTGCTTCCGCCCACTTAGCAATTTCAATCGTCGGTTCTACTCCCCGGGGATCCGGAAGAGTAAGAGCTGTTCTTTGCGGCACCGCCATGAGTTTTCTCCTTAGAGCAATGTTCTAAATAATGTCCTGACTGGACAGTTTTTCCTCTTGCATCAGACCCGGTCGCACCAGGTCCTTTTTGCCTACGTTTTTCTTACGGTCATATTTCTTCGCGGAGGTATACTCTGGCTCAAGCAAAGCAACAGCACCAAAAGAGCGCTGACGCTGAAGTTCCGATACTTCTCCGTAAGTCGTCGTTCGTTGTCGAGGCCTACGACCAATACTGCGGATAATTTCCTCCATTTCTTCCGGCGATGTTTCCTGACCATGGGACGCTCCGGCAGCACGTGTAATTGTTTCGTTCATCAAGGTGCCGCCTAGATCATTTACACCAGCTTGCAGACAGGCACGAACCCCATCATGGCCCAGCTTCGTCCAGGAAGCCTGTATATTCCTGAATAAGGGATATAACACCAATCGAGAGATAGCGTGGATGAGCACTGCTTCCCTAAATGTCGGACCTTTTCGCGCCTTACCTTTCAAATAAAGCGGAGCCTCCATATGAATAAAGGGCAGAATAACAAATTCTGTAAAACCACTCGTCTTAGCTTGAAGATCGCGGATTCGAAGAAGATGCTTTGCAATGTGATGATACTGTTCAATGTGACCATACATAATTGTCGCGGTCGTATTGAAACCTACCCCGTGAGCCGCCTCCATTACTTCCAACCACTGTTCAGTATTGATTTTATCCGGACAGAGAGTCGCCCGAACCTCGTCGTCAAGTATCTCTGCCGCTGTTCCAGGTAAAGTGCTCAATCCTGCTTCTTTTAACTGAACCAGAAAATCTGGAATTGGGACTCCTAAGGTTTTAGCGCCTTGCCAGACCTCAAGCGGCGAAAACGCATGGATGTGCATATCAGGAACAACCTGCTTAATTGATCTACAGATATCGATGTAAGTCTGACCCGTATACTCCGGATGAATCCCGCCTTGCAGACAGACTTCAGAGGCGCCTCGCTCCCATGCCTCGCGAGTACGTCGCATGATTTCTTCATGCGAAAGGTCGTACGGTTTACCTCGCAGGTTCTCACTCATTTTACCCTTTGAAAAAGCGCAAAACTGGCATTTGAAGTAACAAACGTTCGTGTAGTTGATATTCCGGTTCACACAGTAAGTCACTTCCTCACCAGCAACCTTGCGACGAAGTTGATCCGCTACCTGACAGACCGCCGTATAATCGTCGCCCCGAGCTTGGAACAGGCGCACGATCTCAGACTCATCGAGACGCTTACCCTGTTCTGCCCTAGACAGAATGGCAGCAATGTCTGCCATGGGAGCAGAGCGAGGTATACCGGTTACGCGTGCCAGATCCGCCTCTGGCGGCACTTGAACCGCACCTGCTGACCAGTTCTCAGAACGGGCAAAACCAGAACCATCGATTGCATCGAGTACATGGGATTCGATCAAAGGCTCGGTCCATCTATGCGCTTCTCTGGCATAGGCAGGGTAGAGGGCTAAACGCTCTATAAGCAATTTCCCAGCATTTGCGGTTTCATTAGCGAGATTCGTCAAATGGGGCCAGGGCGCTTCAGGGTTCACGAAGTCCGGAGTTACAGGCGATACCCCGCCCCAGTCATTAATACCTGCGTCAACGATCTGCTCAAAGACTCCCGGTGAAAGATTCGGTGGAGCCTGGATATTCATAGATGCACCAAAGAGGATACGAGCCATGGCGATCGTCCAGAGTAATTCGTTCAAATCTGGCTCAGGCGCATTCACCATAAGGGTATCGGGTTTAGCTCTGAAATTCTGGATTATGATTTCCTGAATATGGCCATAAGGTTCATTAGCATCACGCAGAGCCAACAGCGACTCCAACCTTTCGTAGCGAGTCTCCCCAATACCTATAAGGATGCCGGACGTAAATGGAACAGCAGCCTCACCTGCCAATCTAAGCGTTTCCAACCGACGGGCCGGCACTTTATCCGGCGAACCGTAATGTGGCATGCCTTTTTCCGTGAGCCGCTCTGAAGCGCTTTCCAGCATAATGCCCATAGAAATAGAAACCTTGCGCAACTCAGCAAGTTCATCAGCTTCCATTAGCCCTGGATTCAAATGCGGAAACAGACCAGTTTCATCGAAGACCAATTCGGCCATATCTCTAAGATAAGACAAAGTCGATTCCTGACCCAATTCCTTTAAGCCCTCGCGTGCTGCCTTGTAACGAAGTTCAGGCTTATCCCCCAACGTGAAAAGTGCCTCTTTACATCCTGCCTTGGCTCCTTCATCAGCGATTTTCAGAACTTCTTCAGGCGTCAGATAGGGTGCCCGCACTTTTCTGGGTACTTGTGCAAAGGTACAGTAATGACAGACATCGCGGCACAAATGTGTCAGCGGGATAAAAACTTTCCGGGAGTAGGAAATCGTATTCTGATGACCTTGATCGCGTATCTTCGCGGCAAGATGCATCAGGTTTTTCGTGTCGCTGTAGTCAGCGAAACTCAATATTTCATTGTCATCGAGCCCCCGCCTAAGCGCCTCCTGCATTAACTCCGATCTAACATCACCCATCTGTTGACTCCTTTGAATCCGCAACCAATTGCTCTAATAGGCCACTTGTCATCAAAAACCTGACGGTATTATAGTCGCTGTAGTCCTGTTCTTCCTGTTCTATCAGAGCAGCCAATTCGCGCAAATCATTTGGCGTATCAATGTCCAACCCTATACCTGGTAGTTTCATGACCGTGGGGTTGAGACCCAGTTCTCTAGCAATACTCAGATGACGCCTAAAGCTATCTTCACCAAAACCGAAAGTTATACAATCAGGTGGGGAACAAACGACACAATTCGAACCACCAAGATCAGCTGCCGGAACTATAAGAAACTCAGCTTCGTTTGAGCTACCGAATCCTTCTAGTACCGATTCAAGCTCTTCAGCAGATACCAGGGGCACATCACCGGGTAAAAAAACCATTGTCGACACGCCCGCAAGCGAAAGATCTCTGGCAGCCTCCGTTACTGATTCGATCAGGCCGGGACGCTGCGGCTCGGGGCGGATCTTCGCGTCGTATTCCTTGCCCAACTCGCTGACTTCCAGGTCATTTGTGACAACCATAATTTGATCTATAAGACTGCAGGCCTCTACCGCAGTAAGGACGTCCCGGACCATGGCACTGAATAAAGCAGCACGATCACTTGCGGACAAAAAACTGGATAAACGCTGCTTGGCATTCGCCAGTTGTTTGACAGGTATTACGGCGGTAATTGTCATGGGACGATAATCAGGATGCTTGGGTGAACCCCAAAACTTCTCTGCCCAGTTCGATTTTGTCCTCCAACGTTATCATGACCGTCCCAGTGACGATAGTCGATAGTCCGAGGTCCTCAACTGAGCGTTCCAGTTCCGCATCCGCATAATCAAGGACAAAACCAGTAATCAATCCAGAATACTTTTCCACGTAATGCTTTGCGACCCCCAAAGCCGATGTCGGCATGTCCAGTTCCTGCATCATTTTAGCTGCGGGCCCCTTCAAAGCCTCTCCACCAACGATATTCGATACGACTACGACAGGTACGTTGCGGCCTCCCAGAGCCTCGATAACACCTGGTAAAGATAGAATGGGATCAACCGAAACAAATGGATTTGACGGACAAATGATGACCGTGTCACAAGATGACAAAGCAGCCAAGAAACCAGGAGCAGGAGCTGCCTCATCAAGCCCTTCAAACCTGAACCCTGCGACCGCCGGCTCACATCGGTCTCGAACGAAGTAATGCTGAAACATCAGCTCATCACCTAACTGCGTCTTTATACGGGTACTGACTGTCTGGTCAGTCATAGGTACGACATTTTGCGGAACCTTCATTCTGTGGCAGAGCTCGGCAACCACCTGAGATAGTGAAGCACCTTCCCGCAAGAGACCGGTGCGAACAATGTGTGTAGCCAGATCCCGATCTCCAAGCCTGAACCATGTATCGCCTTTCAAACGATCTAGCGCACCCAGGAAACTCCAGGACTCATCCGCCTGCCCCCAGCCTTGTTCCTTGTTACTCCAATCAGCAAGTGTATAAAGCACCGTATCTAGGTCGGGGCAAATATGCATGCCAAGGTGGACGAAATCATCACCGGTGTTACAAACAATCGTAAGTTCGTCGGGTTCAAGGCAGTGTGCTAGACCAAGTGCAAGCTTCGCTCCACCCACCCCACCCGAAAGAGCCAGGACGTTAGTAGGTCGTTTCACCGAAACATGTCCATTTCCTTCGGTCGTAACAAAGGACGGATACCCTTATTTTGAGACTCCGCAGGGTCTCTTGGCATATAACCTCGAACGATAACAACTGGCGTCATCTGGTCGGTGGGCCCCATAAGCAACGAGGCACCGGCTGCCATTTCATCAGCCGCTGCAACCTGACTGACTTCCATTTCATGGCCATAGATGTCGTGACTACCTATATAATCTTCAAGTGCCGTGAAGCCAGCTACGCCTATTGCGTGCCCTACCTGACCGATCCGCCATGCTCGACCGATGGAATCATTAATTATTACACCGACATTAACTCCAAATTGTTCTGCTACCTGATCGACAATCGAACGAGCGCTAGCGTCAGGGTCCCTTGGTAACAGCAGACAGAGATCCTCATCATCGCCGTCTTCATTAGTAATATTCGATTGATCGATTCCAGCGCTAGCATGTACGAACCCCAGCCGATGTTCGACGATCATGACACCTTGCCGCTTCCGAACCACTTCTTTCGATTCATCGAGTATCAACTGCACCTTGCGTGCATCCTTATCGATTTCTTTTCCAAGGGCAACTGCCTGAGACGATGGCGAAATATCGTTCAGATTCACATAGCGGTCTTCGGCTTTAGATATGATTTTTTGGGCAATGATTATGACATCGTCTTCTTTTAATTCATCACCCATAGACGCCAAGCCGGCATAAATCATGCCGGCAACGTCGTCCCCTGGCTTAACCATAGGGATATTCTCAACACCAAAATAAGTAAGCTTCATAAGTACGGGATCAGCTATTTAGTTGGCTCACCCGTGATAACAAGACCACTGCCTTCAACCCCATGATGTCGGTTAATTGTGATTAACACCGAGGTCAGTGCCTCTGCCGCTGCAGCATTTGCTATTGGTCCAGCATGCCAACCCTTCAAACCAACAGCTTCAACCAAAGTAATCACCGTGTCTCGCGCGGCTCTCTTGTTGCCGCAAACCAATACATCACAAGCGATCGCATGATCCTCTTGAAGATGCATAGCACCTACGTTCTGAAAAGCGGAGACAACTTGGACGTCTTCCCCAAGGAAATCTTGAGCCTGTTGTCCAGCAGAACCAGAAGCAGGGAGCTGCACTGTACCGACTTTCGGAGGCATCAACGGGACCGTGACATCAATAAGAATTTTACCGGACAAACCTGGCTTCACGGTTTCGAGCGTTGACAGCTGATGTTCAAAAGGCACTGTCAAAACCACTAAGTCCGCAAGATTCGACGCATCAAGATTTTCGTGTCCGGTAACATTAAGGTCAGGGAATTCGTCAAGTAGTGCCCTTGCCGCAGCCTCTCCCTTCTCGATGGTGCGTGAACCAATCAATATCTTGTAACCCGCTCTTGACCATTGCCGAGCGAGGCCTCCGCCAAGATCTCCTGTTCCGCCCAAGATCGCGATTGACCCAATTGAATCTGTCATGTTTTTTGTCCACTAATGCTTTTCAATAGAAGGCTCCGATTATTCACTAATCACATGAACCAAACAATCAGGACACGGCAGGGAATTAGCTGAGATCAATAGATCTAATCCAGCATACTGCTATGCTTTTGCTTATTATGGTTCGATAACAGGTCCACAGGAGAAGCCATGAAATTCGGGATAAAAACCCCACCCCAACATTGCAGTTGGCAAAACATGGTGGAAATCTGGCAAGCCGCCGACAGCATGCCAATATTCGACAGCTGCTGGAATTTCGACCATTTCTATCCACTGGTAGGCGATCCTGAGGGGCCATGTATGGAATCCTGGGTGACATTAAGCGCTTTAGCTGCGATGACTCGTCGAATAAGAATTGGCTGTATGGTCACCGGTGTGCCCTATCGTCACCCAACATTAACGGCAAACATGGCACTCACTCTCGATATCGTCTCGGAAGGCCGACTCAACCTAGGGCTCGGCGCGGGGTGGTTTGAAGCTGAGTGCGAAGCTTATGGGATTGACTTGCTGACGCTTGGCCAGCGCATGGACCGCTTTGAAGAATCGGTGCAAATCATACGATCACTTATCAGTAACGAGTTCACAGACTTCGACGGAACCTACTACCAGCTCAAAAATGCTCGCGCAGAGCCAAAGGGAAGCCAGCCCGGCGGTCCACCAATCGTCATCGGCGGAGGCGGCGAAAAAAGAACGCTGCGGATTGCAGCACTATATGCAGACCATTGGAATCTATCTTTCGCATCTCCTGAGCAGTTTGCTGACAAGAAGGCAATCCTGGTCCGCCACTGCGCCGATGTGGGACGAAACATTAATGAGATCGAGTGTTCCGTACAGATCACTCTCCCAGCAGACCAGGCACCAGAGGAAAGTGCTGAGCAGGCCGCCAGACTCAGTGAGGCCGGCGTCGACACAGTTATTTTTTCTTTGCGCAATCCATATAGGGCTAGCATTCTCGAACCCCTGGGTAAAGCAATCGAACCCCTGATCTAGCGACGATCCATTTCGTTAAGTATCACAGCGATACAATGTGACGTATGCAGCATATATGACCCGACTGAGACCGATTTAACTCCTTGCCTTGCCATCGACTTGAAGGTCTTTTTAGGCATTGGCGTATGATCGCTTAGGATAAACACAGCGTCATCAGGTAACTCAATACTTCTGATGTCATCACCGTCTGGCCTCAGGACAAAAGCAGACTTTTCTTCAGCCTTTAATTTAACCCAATGTTCAAAACTCGTTGTTGAAACAGCCAGACCTCGCGTATCAACGACCCGCTCGTTCTTGTTCAAACCCACTGAATACTCTAAGGCCTCGGCAATAGCGTCCAGCAAGTGAACTTCCTGTAAACCTGCCAGCGTTCCCAATACACTGCCATCAACTGTCACTACCCTCGAATAATCCAAGCTTTTTTCCAGGACAAGATGAACAGTGCTATCTATTCTATGTCCCTGACTCAGCAAAAGACCTGCCTTTAAGATATCAGCAAGGTATTCAATGCCACGCCCTTGGCCTACCGAAGCTCGGAAAACTTTTGGGCTGACAGGTGCAGCCCGCGCTCTGACGATGAACTCAGGCAAGATCCCGGTAGACCTGCCGACTCAGATTCATTGACCGGGCATCACCAAGCGTTCCCGGCTGCATCTTGTTCATCACAAAGGACATTGCCAGCCTAGCATCCTGATCAATTAAGACACTCGAGCCGCCCCAGCCACCCCAGTAACAGGCATCGTTGTTCGGTGATAACCGGACCGGGTCCCGACTAAGTCCGAAACCCAGCCCAAAAGTCAACGGCGCGCCCAGCACCAAATCCATTCCACTGATCCTTTCCTGCATGACCGATAGGGCTGTTTTCTCTGACAACAGATCTACGCCAAAGGCTTTACCGCCGCAAGCCAGAGGCGTTTGCAATCTGACCAGCGAGCGAGCGTTACCATGCCCGTTAGCCGCTGGAATTTCCGCCCTGCGCCAAACATCTGTCCAAGAGTCTTCTGCCTTCGGTGCAGGACTTGCGAAGGTTCGCCCCGCAATTGTGCCGGGTTCAGCCTCGGGCAAACCGTCGGGAGCTGGAATTAGATTAGCAATCCGGGGAAATTCAGCATCTGGCACACCGATATAAAAATCAGCATCTAATGGTCCTGCTATTTCCTCTCTTAAAAAGGCTCCTATGGATTGGCCTGTCACACGGCGGATCACTTCACCGATCAGAAAACCCTGCGTCATCGCGTGATAACCGTTAGCCGAACCAGGCTCCCACCATGGTGTTTGGTTAGCCAGCATAGTTGTCATTAATTTCCAATCACACATTTCTGGCAAGCTGACCGCGCGGTCGAGTCCCGACAGTCCAGCCGCGTGGTTCATGATATGCCAAACCAGGACATCCTCCTTTCCATTTATTCCGAACTCCGGCCAGTAGTCTGCAACAGGTGCATCGAAGTCAATAAGTCCGCGGTCGGCTGCGACAAGCGCACAAAGAAAAGAAACTGTTTTGGTAGAAGAATAGACATTAATTATGGTGTCCTGCTGCCAAGGCTTTTCCCCTGCCTCGTCAAGGCTACCACCCCAGACATCGATTACTATTTCACCATTTACTGTGAGGGCTAACGAGGCCCCAATATCCAGCCCTTTTGCTATGTGGCTAGCAAACTGATGAACAGTGGAGGAAAATTTCTCATCGAAACTTCCCTCGACAGTGACCCCCTCGAATTCTGCACTCATTTTTGCGACCTCTTTACCCCAAAACCATTCAACCCAAGCGAATTTAACACACGCTCCTCATCCAAACCCTGACACCTAGAAAATCAAGATAGGAATTTGCACCGCCTTGGTGCAAAGAAACAAAAGTTACTAGTTTTCCACATTTTCTGTGGATAACTCTGGTGATAAGTTAGCTGTCTAAGGCGACAGCGCCCAACGACCAATACTTCAGCAACTGGTCAAAATTTGTCCAATTACTTCATTGTTTAATAAAATCAATAAGTTATAACAGATATATGTCATAAAATTGAGTTATCGGTCGTAATAGACAATGTTTTGATCTGACCCCCAAATATGTGAATAACTTAGCTAAAGAAAAGCTGGGAAATTGACCCTTTCAACATAATTATGAGTTTAATTTCTTACGCCAATCAAATAGTTAATTCTAGATTAAGAGATAACCACTATGATGAAGGAACAAACTTCATGAACCTTCTCCTCGACAAGAAAGTTATCGATGCATAGCAAGCAAGGGTCCGCTATCATCTTTCGTCACAAGAAGAACCAAATGCAAAAAAGAGGGTATATGGGCGCATTAGGAAATTTTTTTGGCGATCTAAAGGTTTTATTAGCTGCAGCGACGGCTAAACCACCCGCGCCAAACGAAATCGCTTCGTTTGGCTTGTTGGCCGAACAAAATGCCGCCGTTTACCCAAATGAAGTAGCAATTATCTGCGAAGGCGAGACCGTCACCTGGCAAGATCTGAACCAACGAGCTAACAGAGTTGCAAGTTTTCTGGTCGAGCAAGGAGTCGGTCACGGTGATTGTGTTTCTCTCTTTATGCAAAATCGCATCGAATTTGTCGTTCAATTAATTGGCATAACAAAGCTCGGCGCCATCGGTGGGCTAATCAATACTAATTTGATTAAACAACAACTAAAGCACTGCATAACGTTGACGGAATCTAAAAAGTGTATATTTGGAGAGGAACTAACCGCCGAACTAAATGAAATCCGTGACGAGCTGGGTTTACAGGACGGCTCTGATTATCTCTTTGTTCGTGACACAGGTACACAACCCGCACCAAACTGGGCAGTCGAAGTCGACAGCCAGGACTCCGGCCTAGCTGACAAAAATCCTTCCCATAATGTGGAAATAGGCAATACCGCGTTCTACATATTCACTTCAGGTACAACGGGTTTACCAAAAGCAGCAAAATTTTCTCATCGACGTCTCATTCCGACTGCTGCAATGGCTGCACATCTGGTCTTGCGTATTAAGCAAAAAGACAGGATGTATAATTGCTTACCTCTTTATCATGGCACAGGCCTGGCAATTGGACTGGCATCAGCTTTCACCGCTGGAGCATCGACAGTCCTGAGGCGGAAACTTTCTGTCAGCGCTTTTTGGGAAGATATCAAAAAACATAACTGCACATCCTTCGTGTATATTGGCGAGTTCTTACGCTATCTGTTGAGCCATCCCGAATCACCAGAAGACCGAAAGAATCCTGTTCGAGCAATAATCGGCAACGGTCTAAGGCCTGATATCTGGCACACCTTCAAAAACCGTTACGATATTGAACGAATTGGTGAGTTTTACGGCGCGAGCGAAGGCAATGCAGGGTTTGCCAATGTCTTTAATAAGGATTGCACTGTCGGACTAGGCACGGCGCCAGCAATTATTGTTGCTTACGACGTTGCTAATGACGAAATTATCCGAGATGAAAACGGTTTCTGCATAGAAGTACCTCAAGGCGAAGCAGGCCTACTACTTATTGAAATTACCAGTAAATCAGAATTTGAGGGTTATACAAGCAGAGAGGCCAGCGATAAAAAGGTCATAAGGAATGCACTGGTCGAGGGCGATTCCTATTTTAATTCCGGAGATCTGATGAAAGTGGTCGACGTAGGCTTTGCCTGGGGCCAAAAACACTATCAGTTCGTTGATCGTGTTGGAGACACCTTTCGCTGGAAGAGCGAAAACGTCTCGACGAACGAAGTGGGAGAACTGATAAACCAGCACGACGACATCATCTTTACCAACGTCTATGGCGTTGAGGTCCCCGGCGCTGACGGCCGCGCAGGAATGGCTGCTATCGTGCTGCGAGAAGGACTTGATATTCAGGATATGAACATCAACAGCATCTCTAGTCATATAAGAGAAAATCTTCCTGGATATGCACGACCAATATTCCTGCGCCTGCTTTCCGAGCTCCCAACAACATCCACTCATAAATTGCAGAAAAATGATCTCAGAGATCAGGCTTTTCATCCCGAGCAGGTAGCTGATAGATTATTCGTATTAAAACCTGGCGAACAGATTTATAGCCCTCTAGACAGCGACTACTATAGTCAGATAATGCAGAGGAGCGTTTCCTTTTGATAGAACTTTATACATCAGCCACTCCGAACGGCCATAAAGCGTCTGTTACGTTGGAGGAATTGGCTCTCGATTACGAGGTTTATCCAATTAATCTTGGTGAGTCTGAGCAGAAAACCAAAGAATTTCTGACAATGAACCCCAACGGTCGAATTCCGGTTATACGCGATCAAGACAATGATCACATCGTTTTTGAATCTGGAGCCATCATGATCTATCTGGCCGAAAAAGCCGGCCAGTTATTACCTACCAACGAACCGCAACGTTCAAGAGTTATGCAGTGGCTCATGTTTCAAATGGGTGGTATCGGACCAATGATGGGCCAAGCCAATGTCTTTTATCGATATTTTCCAGAGAAATTGCAATCCGCCATCGATCGCTATCAGAATGAAAGCCGACGTCTATTCGAGGTTTTAGATGTCGCGCTGGCGGATAGCGAATGGTTGACGGAAGAATTTTCAATAGCGGACATTGCCAATTGGTGTTGGGTCAGAACCTATCGCTGGTCTGGTGTTTCAAGAGATGGCCTCGAAAACCTCGACCGCTGGCTCAATCAAATTAAAGAGCGACCCGCTTGCCGCCGGGGTGTCGATGTTCCAGAACCAAGACCTGTCGAGGAGCTGAAAGGCGATGACGAGAAAAAGTTCGTTGATCGAGCCCAGTCAATGCTACAGACTTAAACCTCCCAAAAGCATCAATCGAAAATAGCGAAGAGCTCTTCAAACGCGATCATCTGTCCACCGTTAGCCGAGGATGGAACCAGAATTGGTGTTCTAACGCCTGAATCAAACCATGCTTCCACGCCTTCTCTTACCTGAGAAGCCGTTCCAAAAAGTGTTGTATCGGCTAACCAATCGTCCGTGAGAAAATGGGGTATTCGCTCCGTATCGCCGTCCCTCAGACATTTTTCTACGCCTTCCATCTCTTCCACATAGCCCGCCTCCTTCCAATAGTTTCGGTAATTGGGCAAAAACGCGTAGGAAGTGAGAGTTCTTCGATTTACGGCCTTAGCAGCCTCAATATCATCTGAAATACAAGTAGGAATCATATCTCCAATGAAAAAATTGACGTCAGCCCTCGTCGACTCCCTAAGAACTGATAGCGATTCAGGCATGTGAGATCTAGCGCCATTCGCAAATACCATACCTTGTCCAATTTCTTCCGACAGCGCGATCATTTTTTTTCTCAGAGTCGCGAGAATAACCGGTGGCAATTCGCCGACCCGGGGTGCCTTCCTAAGATCTTCTACAAACTGGCGTGTGTCAGACAATGGCTTTCCACTCTTCAGTCCCCGACTCTCCAACATCGGTCCATGGCTGACACCGATCCCGAAGCGAAAACGTCCACCAGAGGTTTCATGTATGAAAGACGCTGTACTCGCAAAGTCCACAACCTGTCGGAAGTAGAGCGGCATAATGCTAGTACCAAAGGTAATCTCATTGGTTGCGAAGGCCAGCGCCTGACAGAGCGCCATGGAATCTCCCAAGCTGGGACCGTAGATTCCAGAGAACCCTCTTCTCTCTATTTCAGTAGCGAGTTCAATCGTCGCATTCCGCCGACCTGGTATCGCGGCAAGACTTAACGCGGGCATTCTAATACTCATTTCTTATTCCTTAATGCATTCAAAATGCAACGATAGATAATGATTAAAGGCTAAACCTCAAACCATATACGAATGAATCATAAGTGTCTTTACAAAGAGTTAGAAACCTATCAATCTCGTCTAAGCCAAATCAGGTAACACTTTCGTTTTATCCCTGTGTGACAGACACCATTTGGTTTTTCGCTTCCAATTCTCGCCTCAATTCACTATGTCTCTCTTCGGTGATCGGGTATCTCCAGATAATAGCGCAAGCTGTAAGATAAAATATTGAAGGGAACATCGCGAAAAGAAATTTCAATCCGAATAATTGAGTTGGTGTATTGAGTTCCGGAACAGCCGAATTGAACCCAATGAACGCTAGAGCAAACAAGCCTAGGCTACCACCTAGAGAGCCTGATAATTTTGCGGTGAACGAATACGTAGAGAAGAAGAGCGCCGCCCGGTTTTCACCAGTTTTCAAGGTATCTAGATCAATAACATCTGCTTTCATCGAATTGGGTAGAGCATGAAAACCACCCGCGGCAAATCCTGTAACGAGAGTAATCGGCAACATGTACCAAAAGTCACCAGCACCCAGAAAGATGTAAAAAGGATGAGCTAGCCCGATAAGCGTAAAACTGCCTACATAAGCGCGATGTTTGCCAATTTTTGTTGATAGCCATACCCAAAAAGGAACCGCCGACAAGTTAGCCAAATAAAAGAACGTTAGCATGTAGATAGCCTTTTCCTCTTCATGCAGCACATACGTAATAAAGAAGAGATACAACGGCGTCGTAATCGACAGAGCAGTCGAACTAACCATGAAGGCAATGATCAACCTAAGAAACGGTTTATTAGAAACCATCAGCTTTAGGCCCTGTATAATTGGCGTCGCAGAAGCTATGTACTCTGTCGGCTCTGGCACTCTAGTTACCGTTAAATAAACACAGATCGGCATAATGACCAGCATAGTAATGCCCACAATCTCGAGTACAGTGCCACTTCCACCAATTCCGAAAAACAACAAAGCGCCGGCTGGCGCCAATTGTGCGGACAAACTGCCGACGACACCCATCATGGAGCGGACGCCTGTAATACGCGACCGTTCATTATAGTCAGGTGACAGTTCCGCAGCCCAAGCATAATAAGGTATCAGCATCATAGTCGTAGCGATCGACAGCACAAACATCCAGATGCCCATATGCCAAGCTCCCGCATCTGCGGGAGGCAAAAACAACTGATAAATCGCCAGCATCATAATGGGCGTCGCAAGAGCGATCCAGAAACGACGACGCCCCCAGGGGGTCGGGAAACGATCGGTTATATAGCCAAAAAATGGATCGGTGATAACGTCACTAATCCGCACCGCCAGCATGATGGTTCCTGCAAGCGCAAGGGGTACCGCCAAATCGCCGGTATAAAACTTCGGTAGAAAAACGAGGACAGGAAAAAGAGACATGCTGACGGGCAAATCTGCAAGACCATAATAGAATAATGTCCTCCTTTTTAGCGCCATCTTTCGATACTCCATTCGAACTCTAATATCATCATATGTACTCGCCTGAACTCCCTATTAGTGGTTCCCCCACCCAGGAGCTACCCTCAGCGTAACACCAGAGCCGACAACATGACGAATTTACTTTCGCGGATTCTGGGCCTATCAAGATAAAGCGAGTTCTCCAGCAAAACTCTGTAAGATTAATCCTGTTTAACCTAAGATCTCTATTGCACTACCGGAACACAATTCTATCTAAGTGCAACCCAATCCTAACACCTGCTTGGGTTAGTATCTGCCAATCGACATATACACAGGACATAACATGAAACTTTTTAAAATTGGCGTACCTATTTTTGCATTGACTGTTGCATTGATCGTTATAGCTGCGCCTATTGGACCGCTACCAGGTTTCTTTATAGGAGGCACGCCTTCTGAGGCCCCGAATAACTGGCCAGATACATCTGCCGAACATGAAATACGACTAAAGGTTGTAGACGTCCTCCCTCGAGTCGTCATTATTTGGATGGTCGAATACAATCAGGAACTGTACGTAGTAGGGGCCGCCGACAGTGGCTGGGTAAGAATGATTGGAGAAAGCGCACCTGTCAAAATGCGCCTTAACGATTCAACTTACGACTTGATAGCACAACGTGTCACCGCCGATATAGAAGCCATTGCAACAGCTTATCTAGACAAATATCGTGCCGATTATCCAGATATCATCGCCAACTTCCCATCGGTCGAAGAAGCCGAAGTAAGCAACAGCTTCCGAATTTTCCGACTGGAAAAACCTGCTGCCTAACCCTAGAGCCAATGCAATACAGGTAACTCAAATGCCAAAAAAACAGTCCAAGTTCCTCACACAACAAAAATTTGCCCTTGGGCTTTTTGCCGCGATGTTATTGGGCATCTTCGGATTCCTGAGCGTTAAGACAATCGAAGATGCGCCACTAGGCGAATTCCTCGAAGGCGAGCACTATCAGTTGATTGATAACCCTCGGAGGATCAGAGGTAATAGCATCGAGATCATAGAATTCTTCAGCTACGGTTGTGTTCATTGCTTCAGGCTTGAGCCGTTACTCGCAGACTGGCTTGAGGAACAGGGGGACGATGTCAATTTTAGGAGGATCCCGGCAATAGCCAGTGAATACTGGCGAATACTAGGCAGAGCTTATTTTACTCTCGAGCAAATGGGCCTAGTAGACGACTACCACATGACCATCTTCAGAGCTTTACATCAAACTCAGAGAGATCTGGCAACACCGGAACTACTATTTAGGTTTATAGAGGAGGCAGGTATCGATCGAGAAACTTTCGAATCAACCTACCGTTCATCTCAGGTCATCGCAGCGATGGACCAAGCAGATCAGATGGCCCGGCGACTTAAAGTCGCCGCAGTGCCAACGATCATCGTCCAAGGAAAGTATAGCGTTCGCACCACCCGTTCGATCGGCCAGAAAAGAATGCTCGACGTAATGGATCATCTTGCCGCCATAGAACGATCTATCAAAACGGAGGGTTAAACCCCCTCTTGTCGTGAAGACCATCCAGGCACTACTTGGGTTCCAATTATTACTCAGCAAATGTGGCCGACCGTTTCTGCACAATCGTGCTCGAAATACGTTTCTGCAATTTTTCGAGCAAGTCGCCTTAATCCTTGATCTTTTTGTCTAAATGCGGCATCGAGCTTGGGTCTTTTGGATTTAGGAACCTCTTTTCAGTGCCTGTTCTAGTGACGTTCTCGTAGGTGCCGTCGTAGCGCTTTTCCAGCTTGGTAAAACCGACATTTTTCAGCTCTGCATTTCCAGTAGGTGTATTCATCATAGGTGCCGAATTAAAGACCCTTTTGACCGGCGCGCTAAGCTGGGTCAAGCCTGACGAAATGCCTGCCTTCCTACACACATCGCCCCAAGTCTTGAGGTTTTCCGACATACTATGGACCACTTCGACCGTAAGCCCATTATCTTCACAATAATAGTCGTACCTAGGCACTTTCGATCTCTCAAGAACCAAAGCGGTAGCGGAGTTTAAAGGTTAAAGCATTTACCACAGGGTTTTCATATCCATCAGAGAATGTATTCGAAAAACTTTTAAGTGCACTACCTTGATCGACTTGCCGTGTGTAAACAACAAAAATATCGGACAAAGGCGCAATCTCCCAGCGATAACGAAGCTGCAACGCCATCTGCGAGAGACTGAAACTGTCGGAAGGTCCCGGTGGTTTAGGAACTTCAATAAGGTCCCCTGGCTCACTTGAAATTCTGTAAAACATTTTTTCCTTGGCCTTAATGCCGACCCATTGCAGCGAAAACTTAAGTTGTTGTCGAGCATTCAGGAAATATTCTGCACTAATACTGGGCGTCCATTGTTCGGCATCAAAACCTGTCATGTTGACGCCCTCTTGATGCAGCAGCCAGCCCTTTCTGTTGAAGTGTCGAACCTTTAAATTTAGCGCAAAGCGTTCGTTTGGACGCCATGCGAAGCTTATTCGACTGATCAATGTATCTCCGCCTAGCACTTCCTCCTCAACGCCGAGCCCCACTCCATAACTAAACGCCTGAGATCCATCTGAATCGTAACTAAGGCCCAAAAATGTTTGTTCCTCGGTTCGATAAGCACCATTGCCAAAAGAATTCAGATCATCGTATTTTTCCGGAAAGAAACTTGCCAGAACCGTGAATTGATCCAAGTTATTAAAAGTGATTCGATTACTGAGAAATACTCCAGCACCAGTCAACAACTCGTTCGTATTTTTTTGAATGAACCCCCTCAAATCAAATTCATTTTGCCTTGCCCAGGAGATATCAGAAGTTACTCGAGAGTGAGCTGTGCGGATCTGCCGATAACTATTTCTTCCGAGAAAGCCCATGTCATTGATGTTGACATGTTCGTCCGCCCATTCGATACCTAGTCGCTGCTTAACTCCTTTTCTGAAGTTATATTCGAAATCCAGGAAACCTCCTTGCCCGGTTTCTTCATCTCGTATGTCCGAGAGGAATAACTGACCGTCAAATGTCAGCTTACCGTCAGCGCTTAGATAATGCGCATCAAGTCCATGGGTCATGGCCTCTCGATTGTCATTCAGCATTGCCGTGGAAATCATGCCCAAAGCTTTATAAGCTCCACCAGGGGCATCCTCATAAAATATTCGTGCTACCCCATAATCACTCGGCTCACCTTTTACGTGAACGGGATTACCATTGAGCTCAGCATCGAACTTAAAATCATCTTCAGAAGCCGCCATAAACCCATATCTGACGCGCCCCGATTGCCCCGTTACCTTCATGGCTGCGGCCAGTGGAACCGGTTGATCGAGTTCTCGATCAGTAATGCTATATAGTGCGGCGACGTTAGGCGAGACAGGTTTACCGCCAATCCTTCGTGTATTTATCAACGTTGTGGGCAGCCCCCCCCGACCAACGGACTCAGTGCGTGTGTCGGCACGGGGTGAAGTAACAAAGATTTCCTGACCCTCGACGAAAAACAATCGTTTCTCAGGAAAGAAAGTTTCAGTCGCAGAGAGGTTGATGACTACGTCATCAGATTCTACCGCACCGAAATCTGGATTCACGGTCGCTGACAACTGAAAACTAGACGAAGGACGCCAGAGTACGTCCAATCCAGAGCGGTAACGTGTCTCATCATCAAAACGATCATCAGTTACCGCAGTAAACGGGTAGTAACTATACTGCTGACGAGGATCAACGCCTTCGACCTCAAGGGCCTGCATCCTTGACATAAATTGAGGCCTCGTGAACGGCAAGGTTGGCCAGCCATATCTCTCGTCCCTATAAGCTACCAGTCGGGACATATAAATACCCAACTTACGCTTCCCCTGAACAACTGGCATGGCGACCGTTCCCCACGGAATATAGAACTCAGCTGACCAACCGTGCGGTGTTTGCTGGGTTGCGGCCCGCCATGCGCCGTCCCACTCGTCCGAGAACTTGCGTTCGGGCAAAACCGTGCCGTCCATCACTGAATCACCCAAATGAACACCGAACCAGTAGCCATAACGACCCTCACCCGATGTGTCCAGGGTTACGCCGATCTGCTCACGTTTGATATCACGACGATCGCGTCCCGACAAACGCGTAATTAGCCTATCGACTGGCTGATCCATATCGACACCAAAGTACAATCCGTCCGCATCGTAGAAGACCCGAACACGAGTTGGATGCTCTGGTTGCATCAAAGTATCAGGTTCCAGAACAACAAACTCATCATACGCGGAGAGTCGCTGCCAAATCGACTCGTCAAGGAATCCATCAATCTTGACGCCCGCATTCTCATGTCTTTCGAGCACCAGCGCCTCGTCAGCAGGCACTTTGACAACGATCTTGTCTAGCAGCTTTCCCTTCGTGGCCGCTAAGGCCGTCGAAACACCGAACAGCAATATAGAAGACCACAATAGACGCATAAAAAAGAGACCGGCGCTAAACCGCTGCAGGTCCAGGGAAGTCTTCCCTAAGCAACCGTTTCAGAACTTTTCCATTGGGGTTTCGCGGCAGCAAATCAATGAAAGTTGCTCCTTTCGGCAATTTGAAGCGGGCCAGCTTTCCATCGCAATGAGCCAATATATCGGCCTCGCTTACCGTTTCCGACTTTCGCACCACAACCGCAAATGGTGACTCGCCCCACTTCGCACTCGGCTGTCCGATAACGGCTACTTCAGCCACCTCAGGATGAGTCAAGATAACATTCTCAATTTCAGCAGGATAAACATTTTCACCGCCCGATATGATCATGTCTTTAATCCGATCTTGTATATATATGAAACCATCATCATCAATCGTCGCTACATCGCCGGTTCGTAACCAGCCATCTTGGGTAATGGTTTCAGCTGTCGCCTCCGGCCTGTTCCAGTACTCCAACATAACGTGTCGACCTCTGACCCAAACTTCACCCTGGGCATGGGGCGCAACATCATCACCATCTGCATCAACGATACGCACATCCGTATGAAAAAACGCCCTCCCTGTAGAACCGATCCGAGCGATCGCATCTTCCCCAGTGATCAAGCATGCTGGCCCGCAGCTCTCGGTCAGCCCATATATTTGATGGATATCGATGCCGATATCAGCATATTGTTGTATCAGACTGACTGGAAGAGGAGAAGCACCACTTTGAATCCACCTTACACTTGAGTGATCAAAACGATCCAAATCATCAATCTGGATCATAAAGTTAAGCATCGCCGGAACAAGCAGGGCATTGTTAATCTTTTCTTCTCCGAGTAGTTCCCACGCCCTTGTCGGATCGAATTCACGCATGACGACACTGGTCACACCAGCGTAAACGTTCAGAGTTATCGGCGTCAGCGAGCCGACATGGAACATCGGCAATGCCGCCAGGTAGCGATCACCATCGTGTAAATCTGCTGTTGCCTGAAAGGTAAGAATCGCCCATAGAGTCGTTTCATGCGAGTGCACTACCCCTTTCGGCAAACCAGTAGTGCCGGAGGTGTACATGATATAAAGCAGGTCATCGTCAGCTACGGCACAGTTAGGCTCATCCACTATTGCTGCACCGCGCAAAGCCTCGTAATCTCGGGCGAACGGAGATTCCGCGGTTGATGCAGAAGAGTGGAGCCATGTCTCGACATCCGTTTTATCACCACGGGCATTTAAATTTGCGACAAGTTCGGAAAATTCATCACCGTAAATTAATGTAGTGGTGCCGCTATCCTTTAGAATGAACTCTAGTTCATCCGCGACCAGGCGCCAGTTCAGCGGGACGACAACTCCTCCTATCTTGGCGATAGCAAAGTAAGCTTCGATAAACTCAGCGCTATTCATCATCATGATGCCAACGCGATCGCCTTTCTGCACACCTAGATCAAGCAGTACATGTGCCACCTGATTAGTACGAGCATTTAATTCCTGAAAGGTCAGCCGCAGACCGGACTGACTATCTACATAGGCCTCGCGACTGGCGTTGAGTTCCGCCCGGCGAGTCAGAATACTGCCAATATTATTTTCCATTTTTCCTCTCTCTTTCTTTCTCGTTTATATTGTTTTCGTCAACCTTAGCCGGCCAGCTTCTTTCCCACTTCTGTTACTCTTACTTTTTCTGATTGAGAATCGACTAATCACTCTGTAATCATAGGGAAGGATCTCTTTGTCACATGCCTCAGGACTCCCCCGAACGTAAGCATACATGGAGCAAATAGCCACCAATCGAATCAACTTTCAAAGTATCAACTTGGTTTCACGTTCTTAAAGCTATATCTATCGACCAACAAGACTTCTGGCAATCAGTTCCTTCATGACTTCTGACGTTCCGCCATAAATTCGCTGGACCCTCGCATCAACATAAGCACGTGCGATAGGATACTCTTTCATATAACCGTAACCTCCAAATAATTGAAGACAACGGTCCACGACTTTACCCTGCATTTCCGAACTGGCGAGTTTGACCATAGATGCTTCCTCCGTTGAAAGAGAACCATCAATATATTTGTCGATACATTTTTCCATCAGCGCTCTATTCAGCTCGAGATCAGTTTTCACCTCAGCCAACTCAAATCGTGTATTTTGTAATCGACTCAGAGGCTCACCAAAAGCCTGTCTTTCGCTGACATAAGATACCGTCTGCTCTAGGATCCCATCGGCAGCACCAACGCAACCCACACCAAGAATAAGTCGTTCGCGAGGCAACTCATTCATGAGGTTCGCAAATCCCTCCCCCTCACCACCTAGGACTTTGGCTACAGGTAGACGAACATCCTCGAACGACATCTCTGACGTATCTCCGGAATTTAGACCCATTTTTTCAAGATTTTTCCCCCTCCTGAATCCGGGCGAATCACAATTCATGGTAAACAAAGTCATACCACGAGCACCTGCCTTGGGATCCGTTTTCGCGGCAACAATTACCACATCACTGTGCTGGCCATTAGTAATAAACGTCTTGGAGCCATTAATCACAAACTCATCACCGTCTCGAACGGCTGTAGTTTTTATGTTCTGTAAGTCACTTCCCGCACCCGGTTCAGTCATCGCAATAGCACCGACGAACTCTCCGCTTACCATCCTAGGCAATATTTGCTCTTTCTGTTCCGCCGAGCCTAGATGCAAGATATACGGCGCAACAATATCTGAATGTACGGAAATACCGCTGGCCAATGCACCCAAACCAGCACGGGCAAACTCGTGCACTATGATGCAACTGAGCTCGAAGGATGCACCATATCCTCCATATGCTGTAGGCATATCTACGCAAAGGAAACCAGCCTCACCCAAACGCAACCAGAGGTCTCGAGGCCAGATTTCTTCCCGTTCCCACTTGTCATAGAAGGGAGACACTTCTTTATCGAGAAACTTCATGACGCTATCGCGAAAAACTTCTTTCTCAGTATCAGAGAGACTTTCCATCGCAGTATCACTTTATTAAGGGGCTAACATTCTACCAGCCAATATATCAAAGCTCAGCAGGCAAGGCTGAGCTCAAGAAAAATGTTGGGTATTAGCTGCCGCTAGGATGCTCGCCAGTTCAGGGCGGTATTCAGCAATCTCTTCCCGAGACAAACCCTCAAGCGAATGAGGAAATTTCAACCATCTTTCCGTCTCATGAAGATAGTAATCGGGAACACGTTCAGTCAGGTTTCTGGAAGGTTTATAATAGGGTACTGCAATTCTGATTTCCTCTGGCGTGTTCCGGCGCGCTTTCTGACCTAAACGAGAAATCACCGCCGCAATACTTCGTCCGGTGTCGAACACATCATCGACAATCAAGAGGCTATCTTCGCGCTGAACATTCTTGATCAGATAATTCAAAGAGTAGACCTGAACGTGATCGTCCCTGCGATCAATACCCTGATAGGATGCTGTGCGAATCGCAATATGATCAGCCATGACACCGCGCGCTCTAAGAATTTCTTGGACAGCCACACCAATCGGTGCCCCACCGCGCCAAACAGCCACAATAAAAGTCGGCTCGAAACCCGAGTCTGCAACCAGCGCGCCAAGTCGCCAGGAATCCTCCAAAAGTTCTTGTGCGTCAAGATAGAGTTTTTCGCTCATATTAAGTTATGCTCCTTTCGTCCATTTCAAAGTAATTCTTCATGGTCTCGCAAAACAAACGGTTTCTATCCGAGCAGGAGGTTATGGAGGACAGCTTTAGGCTGGGCGTTAACATTTATAATTCAGGGTTCAGACCAACATTTATTATAGGCCTGTGGCGGGGCGGCAGCACTATTGGGATCTATGTCCAAGAATGTCTTCAAGCGCTCGGCGTACCAACCGACCACATCGCGCTACGCACTTCTTATGAAGGAGCGACGACTTATGCCGGCATGATCGAAAACCACCGACAGAGGATAAGAGTCCACGGTACGCAATACTTGCTCGAGACACTGAACCTTGATGATAACCTCCTGATTGTTGATGATGTTTACAGCAGTGGATTAAACGTCCAGGCCGTCATAGAACGACTTGAAGCAAGACTGAAACGCAATATGCCCGCAGATGTAAGAGTAGCCGCGCTGTATTTCAAACCAAATAATCTGCAAACCGGAAGACGTCCTGACTATCACCTGTATGAATGCGATAAATGGCTAGTTCTACCGTATGAACTTGATGGTCTGAGCCAAGTCGAATTGATCAAGCACAAGCCAGAAGCCGCTAAGCTCATCGACCCGTCAAGATGACCCTCGAAACCAGCACAAAAACTGGCACTTCGGTCGCTGTCATCATTGTCTCTTATAATTCCTCAGACTACCTATCAAAATGCCTGGAGCATGTCCGGGCACAAACCTGGCAACCCGATAGAGTCATTGTCATCGATAATAACTCAACAGAACAAGCGTCGCTGGAGCAGCTTAAAGGCCTAACAGCTGTCGAACTGATCAGGCTCTCTGACAACGTCGGTTATGGAGGAGCCATCAACCGGGCGGTTGATAAAATTCGTGGCATCGACTTTATAGCGACATTGAATCCAGATGCCTTCCCCGACGCCAATTGGCTAGAAAGTCTAATGACCGCAGCTGCTTTATATCCGAGGTGCGGCTCCTTTGCCTCTTTAACCGTTAAAGCAAAAGACAAGAACAAAATCGACGGAGCTGGCGATGTCCTGCATATCTCTGGTGTACCCTGGCGCCGTTTTCACAACAAGCTAATTAGTGAATCAAATTTGGTTAATGAGCCGGTTTTTAGCGCTTGTGCTGGTGCTGCGCTATTTCGACTGACATCATTCCGACAGGTTGGAGGGTTCGATGAAAGTTTTTTCATGTACGTTGAGGACATCGACCTGGGCTTTCGTCTGCAACTTAAAGGAGCACCCTGTCGATTCGTCCCCGAAGCAGTCGCAGAACATATCGGCTCGGCGAGCACTGGCATCAATAGTCCATTCTCTGTCTATCACGGGCACCGAAACCTAACCGCCGTGTATCTGAAAAATATGCCAACCTCTCTGCTGGTTTTAACACTACCACTTCATCTGATAGCCTGTCTGCTGACTATCCTGATCTTAGGATGTCGCGGCCGGCTCGCCGCTATCTGCAAAGCGAAATTCGATGCCCTCAAGGATACACCGACGCGCCTGAAGCAGCGCTCACTTATCAGTCAAACAGTTCCAACAAAATATATCTGGCAACAGCTACAAAAATGGCCTGTCCGATAAAGGTTAGCTTAGTTGAAGCAAATTTGTAATGGAGTCCAAAAATTAGACTAAACTCACGCCCGCTCTTCCCTAAGACTGCTCCCTTGACTTACCATGCAGGAGTAGCCCTGCGGGTTGGAAATCAATATCGTTAGACTATATCCACGGGCTTTTGCAACAGCGAAGGGAGGTAGAGGAGACTTGTGATGGTAGGTGCGTGTAAAGCTTCCCCGCTGTTGAGTTGCTCTTATAAAAAAGAGCTTTCAGCAAACGCATACTGATTAACCATGCTCCAGGTAAGGCCTATGTCTGATCAAAAAACACCAATTACTAATAAGGAAGCACGAGATCTTTGGACCATAGATCCTTATGTTGACCCTTATTCAATACCACTGAACGAACTTGATCCATCTCATCCGTCGCTCTTCGAGCATGACACTTTTTGGCCATACTTCGAACGACTAAGAGCCGAAGACCCAGTCCATTACACGACAAATAGCATGACAGGACCATACTGGTCCGTCACTCGCTTTCAAGACATCATGCGAATAGACGCGAATCATCAACAGTTTTCCTCCGATATAAATAACGGTGGCATTCGCATGGGTGGTCAGTCTATAGACGAAGGTCAACAGCAAGGCATGGCCTACCTACCTATGTTTATCATGCAGGACCCCCCTGTTCACGACGCTCAGCGCGCTGTAATTTCGCCTTCATTCACGCCAAAAAGGCTTCAAGAGCTGTCAGGTTTAATACGCGAACGAGCTGGCGACATTCTCGACAATTTGCCTAGGAATGAGGAATTTAACTGGGTTCGAGAGGTTTCAGTAGAACTAACAGGTCAAATGCTAGCAACTATTTTTGGAGTGCCTCAAGAAGACCGCAACAAGCTCATTCATTGGTCTGACACAGTCGAACGACTGGGTGATCCGGATTACTTTGAGACTCCGGAGGAGGGATTCCAAGAGTTATGGAAATGCTTTGAATACTTTGATGCTGTCTGGAAAGATCGACAGGCTGATAAAGATCCGGGCACAGATCTTATTTCGACTCTGGTAAATGGTGAAGCCACCAAAAATATGTTGCCCAACGAGTTTTTGGGCAATATGCTATTACTCATTGTAGGCGGTAATGACACCACCCGAAATTCCATTAGCGGCGGCGTGTTAGCACTAAATGAGAACCAAGACGAGTACAACAAACTCTGCAACAATCATGCCTTGATCCCTAAAATGGTTCCGGAAATCATCCGCTGGCAGACTCCCGTTGCGCATATGTGCAGAACCGCTATGGCGGACGTCAACATTGGCGACAAACAAATCAGCAAAGGCGATCGCGTTGTAATGTGGTACATCTCAGGGAATCGAGATGAAAGCGTTATCGACAAGGCAAACGAATTCATCATTGACCGACAGGCACCGCGCCATCACCTTTCATTTGGCTACGGAATCCACCGATGTGTCGGAAATCGTCTTGGCGAAATGCAGCTAAATATACTCTGGGAGGAAATAGTCAAGCGTTATAATAAGATTGACGTTGTCGGCGAGCCAAAATATCTTAGATCAAATTTCATTCACGGTATTACGGATCTACCCGTCCGCATCGCCGCCTAAATAAAGAAACAGGAGCAAACTATGAACTTCGAGTTCTCCGAAGAACAGGACCTCTTACGGGAGCAGGCCCAAGGATTTCTTCAAGACAATAGTCCACTGTCAGTGGTTCGCCGGGTGCTCAATGGAGATGAACCTTACGATGCAGACCTCTGGCGAAAAGTGTCTGAAATGGGCTGGACTGCTACGGTAATCCCAGAGGAATACGAGGGACTGGGACTATCATATCTAGAATTGTGCGTTATCGCAGAGGAACTGGGTAGAAGCCTTGCTCCCATTCCCTTTTCATCGTCTGTTTACCTCGCGACTGAAGCAATCCTTCTAGCTGGCTCAGAGGATCAAAAATCTCAGTATCTGCCAGGGCTTGCTGCAGGGAGCAGTATTGGTTGTTTAGCCGTCGCGGAAATGGCGGGACATACGACGCCAGCCAGCATTACTACCTCTGGAGATAGCAGTTTGAACGGCACCAAAGTGGCCGTCGCTGACGGTGATATCGCGGATTTTGCCATTGTCATTGCCCGCTCTGATGCAGGTGACGGAGCGACCGCTTACATCGCAAAATTGAACCAGGATGGTGTTGCAAGGGAGACGGTAGAAACGCTTGACCCTAGCCGATCGCACGCCACTCTGACTTTCGAGAACGCGTCGGCAGAACCACTCGGCCTCCCCGGTGAGGGTTGGTCCCTTGTTCAGCAGGTCTACGATAGAGCTGCTGTACTTTTCGCTTGGGAGCAGGTCGGTGGAGCACAGATTTGCCTCGACATGGCAAAAGAATACGCGATGGGACGTTTTGCCTTCGGTCGCCCCATCGCTAGTTTTCAAGCCATTAAGCACAAACTGGCGCATGCCTACGTCAAGAATACGCTTGCCAGGTCGAATTGCTATTACGGTGCTTGGGCCCTTTCGACGGGTGCATCGGAACTACCTATTGCGGCCGCGACCGCGAGGGTCTCATCCATACAAGCCTATTACTACGCAGCTAAAGAAAACATTCAAACTCACGGCGGCATGGGGTTCACATGGGAATTTGATTGTCAGTTCCCGTATCGCCGATCAAAAATACTGGCAACAAATATCGGCAGCGAAGCTATTTGGCAGGACAAATTGATTTCTGCTATTCAGGCAGACAGAGCGGCATAGCGGGATTACAGCGAGGAAACAATAATGGATTTTAAAGATACGGCAGAAGAAGCAACATTCAGATCCGAAGTTGCGGCTTGGTTAGCAAACAACGTACCGACTGAGAAGGAGCTCGATGGACTCGATTATATAGGCCGAGCCAAGCTTTGGCAGAAACGCAAATATGAAGCTGGATGGGCATGCATTCGTTGGCCCAAGGAACACGGCGGCCGAGACGCGACCGCGATTCAGCAGGTGATCTGGAATCAGGAAGAAGGCAGGTTCAATGTACCGGATTCCATTTTTGGTATTGGACATGGTATGTGCGCGCCGACCATGATGTCATGGGCAACAGAAGAACAATGTAAGGAGCATCTTCCTTCACTAGCTAGCGGAGAGAATGTATGGTGCCAGTTATTCAGTGAGCCTGCCGGGGGTAGTGATTTGGCCGCCCTTCGAACCCGAGCTGAGCGAGACGGCGACGATTGGGTGATCAACGGCCAGAAGATATGGACTTCTGGTGCACATTACTCTGACTGGGGCGTTCTAGTGTTAAGAACTGATCCCAGTGCACCAAAGCATCAAGGGTTAACTTACTTCTTCATCGACATGAGATCCCCAGGGATTGAAATTAAACCTATTAAACAGATTTCGGGGGCCTCTAACTTCAACGAAGTTTACTTTACGGATGTCCGCGTCTCAGATGCACAACGGCTTGGAGCCGTCGGTCAGGGCTGGCAAGTCTCGCTAACAACCCTGATGAATGAACGCGCATCGATTGGCGGCGGCGGCGGCGCCTGCAACTTCGATTCCGTCTTCGATCTCGCAAATAAAGTCACGTTAAATGACCAACCCGCAATAGCGAACGACAACGTCCGGTCTAAACTTGCTGACTGGTATTGTCAGGAAGCTGGTTTGAGATTCACAGGATACCGATCTATGACCGCCTTATCTAAAGGTGAAATCCCTGGACCAGAAAACTCCATAGGCAAACTTGTGGGTGGTCCAAAGCAACAAGATATGGCTTCCTTTGCTTTGGATTTGATGGAGGCTAGCGGCGCTATCTGGGACAAAGAAATGTCTGAAGCGGCGGCGCTATTCCAACAGACCTATATGGGTTCACCCGGACTTAGAATCGCAGGTGGAACAGACGAAGTAATGGCGAACATCATCGCTGAGCGAGTTCTGGGGATGCCACAGGACATGCGTGCTGATAAGGGTATCCCCTTTAACGAAGTGCCAACATCCAATTAGGCTGCGGATGAGCCTCGAAATTAGTTTCGAGGCTCGCTAACCGAAAGCAAGGGGAATGCGATGATCTTCAGAGACAAAGAACTTTATCGGGCAACTCGAAACAAGAAACTTGGAGGGGTCTGCGCTGGAGTCGCAAATTATTTGGAATTACCTGGGACCTGGATTCGAGTAGCCGCCGTTATAGGCCTTTTTCTTCACCCGTCCGCTACTTTGTTGGCCTACGGACTTGCTTTTATGGTCCTCGAGGAGGAGCCAGAGATCATGAAGGATTGTGATGATTCTTCAGACCATTCCATCACCTAGGAAATTCAACCAAAGGTGCTTATAAGTATCCCATTAGGCGGGTCCATCAACGGCCTGAATGACTGGTAAAGTCAGACTGTTCAGATAACATGAAGGCGAGGAGACAAACTTCTTGACTGTTATTATGCAGTTTAAATATACCAGATCCTAAACCCTCAATTATTCGTTATTTTGTGATCTCTTTGCGCAGCTCGCATCTCGAGCTGGCAATTTTGCATAAAATTGGAAATGAGACCTAATCCGACCCTCTGATGTCCTGCTTCTCAAACGCTATTCGTAATGCCTGAACTTCCATATAGAGGTCTTTCATTTGAATATTTTCCGGATCTTCGGCAAGCATTTTCTGGTGTTCCTCCTCAAGTACATTTACAACGATTCCAATTACCATATTGAGAAACGCAAACGCCGTCAGGAATATGAACGATAGGTAAAACAACCATGAAAAACTGTAGACCTCCATGGTTTCGTACATGACGTCAGTCCAATCCTCAAAGGTCATTACACGGAATAATGTCAACATAGCAATACTGACATTGCCCCAGAGTTCCGGGTTTACATGACTAAAGAACAAGCTGCCGATCGCGCCATAAATATAGAAAATAATAAAGAGCATCGCCATGACATAGCCTAATCGAGGCAATGCAATCAACATCGAATTCATGAGAACTCGCAGTTCAGGAACTACACTAATCATTCTCAAAACACGGAAAACTCGAACTAGTCTTGCTACGAGAGCCATGTCCGAATTATCAATAGGTACAAGACTAACGAAAACAATCAGCGTATCAAATACATTCCAGCCGTTCCTGAAAAACTGACTTTTTGGATGGGTAGCCATAAATCTAATACTGATTTCGATCAAAAATATAATGGTTATGGCGACGTCCGCCACTTCTAAGAAGCCCATCGCCACCGGAGAAATGTCATAGGTCTTAGCGCCAACAGTCAACGCAGAGGCCATAATGACAAGCATAATGAATAATTCGAAAGCCTTGTTCGCGAGGAGCGACTCAAATCTGGATTGCCAGCTCATGATTTACCCTATCTACAAAAAGGCAGAATTATACGGGCTTACGTTTCAGGAAGCGCACTATCCATTTGGCAATTTCTAGGCTTTGTAAATCATGCTGAAGCGACTCAACACCCTGTTGGTAAACACGTTCACCAACTATTTCTCGGCGCATATACATCAAGTCTTCAGAGTACCCACGAGAAAATTCCGGGTGTCCCTGAAGAGCGAGAATATGATCATCAATCGAAAACATGGCATTGGGACAGAAGTCGCTACTTGCCAATAATCGAGCGCCGTCGGGCAATTGCATGACCTGATCCTTGTGTGAAACCAAGACTCGATATTGCTTAACTTCAGGCTCAATACACCAATGTGAGTCAACAATGTCATAAAGATGAGAGCCCACGCCCCAACCGCCAGCTGCAGCTTCGGTGGTACCCCCAAGCTCATCTGCAATCAACTGGTGACCAAAACAAATACCTATGATCGGAATCTTTAAATCATGAAGATCGACGACATAGCCGCGTAGTGTTTTTATCCATTCGTCAGGGTCATAGACACTCTGTCGGCTACCAGTGATAACATATCCATTGCAGCTATCTAGCTGATCAGGATAATGCCCCGCTACAACATCGTAAGTGCAAAAAGTAACATTCTCACCCAGCTCGCTAGCAGCGTGACTCAGCACCCCTTCGATCATGTCAGGATAGTCGCCATGTGTTAGCCTCAATCGCTCCATAACGGAATCAGCCTGCAGAACACCGATCTTCATCAGATGATCTCGAAGTAGCGTTTTAACTGCCAGTCGTTAACAGACCGTTCGTACTCCCTTACCTCCCAATCTCGAGATGCACTAAAGTGGTCAACGAAGCTATCACCTAGGTATTGTCTAGCGACAGCGGAGCGATTGAAAGCGTAGTTCGCATCTCTCAAATTACTGCTAAGCTGCAGCCTGTCAGGAAGATCATCCTGAAGATCGTATGCATTCCCTTCTACAGGAGCCTCAGGTTCAATCTTATTGTTGATGCCATCAAGACCCGCGGCAATGTTAGCAGCCGCAGTCAGATAAGGATTAGCATCTGCCGACCCTACTCTGAATTCAACTCGCTGTGATTTAGTGTCGCCCTTGATAACTCGCAGGGCCGCAGTCCTGTTCTCAACACCCCAAGTTGCTGCAGTTGGAGCCCATGCACCTCTGACGAGCCTGGTATAGCTATTGACTGTCGGTGAGGTCATCGCCAGAAATGACTTCATATGCTTTTGGAGGCCACCAACATAAAAACGCATCGTGTCGCTCATATTTTGGGGGTCACTTTCATCAAAAAAAATATTCTTAGAGGTGTCAATTGCATTCAAAGATTGATGCAAGTGGCCACTCTGGCCCGGATAATCCATAGACCACTTTGCCATAAATGTGGCGATCAGCTCTCGGCGTTGAAAAAATGCCTTGGCAAATGTCTTAAATAACGCCGCTTTATCCGCTGCGGCTAATGCGCCATCAACGCCGATAGCAGCTTCCCATACGCCGGGTCCTGTTTCACAGTGCAACCCCTCTATGTCAAGACCGTGATCTATGCAGTAGTCCATAAAGTCGTTAAACAGATCCGATTCAGATAAAGTACGAAGTACTGAATAGCCGAAATTACCGGGGGTCAGAGGAATAAGACCTTGGAAATTTTTATCGCGAACGCTCTGTGCTGATTCCCGAAAAATAAAGAATTCGTACTCGAAAGCCAGTCTCGGCTCATAACCCATTTCTTCTGCCAGTAGGAGCACCTGCTTCAATCGGCTTCTCGGACAGATAGGATGTCCGGCGGTTTCCCCTATGAATTCAACGAGAAAAAAAGGAATGTCATTCTCATCTCTGAGACGACGCTCAGTGGTCAGATCAATGCGATAAGGGGCATCCGGGAAAGCAGTATGCCAACCAGTAAAACTGGCATTGTCATAAAGCTGGTCATCTACATCCCAACCTAAAACGCAATCGCAAAAGCCCGAGCTACCCGCCGCAATGCTTTTGAACTTGCTCAAAGATATATATTTACCACGTAAGACGCCGTCGACATCTACAAAAGCTAATTTAACTCTTTTAATCCCTGACTGTTCATAGGTTGTAATAAGATTGTCTGCTTCTGCCATCTTTAAACCTGCCTATTGTGCAGCGGGAACTCGGATATTCTCCACCAGCTGCTGTACCTCGGCGGGCGGCGGCGGCGTAAATCGACATACAATAAGTGAAACCGCAAAATTGAGAATCATACCAAGAGTACCGATCCCCTCTGGAGAAACACCAAACCACCAGTGCTCAGGGTTATTGTCTCCCGGCGCAACAAACTTGAAATAAACAATATAACTAAATGTAAAAACCAGACCTGTAATCATTCCAGATATAGCCGCTTCCTTGTTCATGCGTTTGTAGAAAATACCAAGCAGTATGACAGGGAAGAAACTAGCTGCAGCTAGACCGAAAGCAAAAGCCACTACTTGAGCCACGAATCCTGGCGGATAGATACCGAAGAGACCAGCGACGCCCACTGCCAACGCGGCGGCGATGCGCGCATACAACAACTCCTCCTTCTCCGTAGTTTGAGGTCTAAAAGTCATTTTCATCAGATCATGAGAAACAGCAGTCGAAATAACTAGCAGCAAGCCTGCTGCAGTCGAAAGAGCGGCAGCCAAGCCACCTGCAGCTACAAGAGCTATAACCCAGTTGGGCAATTGCGCGATCTCTGGATGAGCCAGGACGATAATATCCCTATCTATATAAAGTTCGTTGTCGCTTGCAGAAGGATCATTAGCTACTATGCGTTCCCCAGATTCACCTCTTTCTCCAGTAAAATTTGGCTTTGCGGGATTAAGTGCAGCGCCACCCCTGTATTGGACCACACCATCGGAATTTTTATCATGCCAGGCTATCAGACCTGAGTCTTCCCACTTCCCAAACCAACGGGGCGCATCGGCATAAACCATACCGTCAACATTGTTGATGATATTGATTCTGGCGAAGGCAGCGACAGCTGGCGCTGTAGTGTAGAGCAACGCAATAAATATCAACGCATAACCGGCCGATATCCTAGCATCACGCACTTTGGGCACAGTGAAAAATCGAACTATGACGTGAGGCAACCCAGCTGTACCGGCCATTAAAGCCGCCGTGATAAAAAACATATCGACGGTCGACTTGGCACCCGAAGTGAACGCCGCCATACCTAACTCAGTCGTCAACCCATCTAATTTATCCAAAAGGTAGATACCGCTGCCATCAGCCATCGTTGAGCCTAATCCAAGCATCGGCAACGGATTTCCTGTCAGAATGAGCGAGATATAAATTGCTGGCACAAGATACGCAAATATCAGAACACAATACTGCGCAACCTGCGTATAAGTAATGCCTTTCATACCGCCCAGTACTGCATAAAAGAAGACAATCCCCATTCCAATAATGACACCAACATTGATATCGACTTCAAGGAAGCGACTAAAGACGATACCTACACCCCGCATCTGACCTGCAACATAGGTAAACGAAATGAAGATGACGCAGATTACAGCTACCAAGCGAGCCGTACTGGAATAATATCGATCGCCAACAAAGTCCGGAACGGTAAACTTCGCAAACTTTCTAAGGTATGGCGCGAACAACAGCGCAAGCAGCACATAGCCCCCTGTCCAGCCCATCAAATAACGAGCACCGTCCGCTCCTTCAAACGCAATAATACCAGCCATGCTAAGAAAGGAAGCAGCAGACATCCAATCGGCAGCCGTAGCGGCCCCGTTTGCTAATGGGTTGACATGCCCTCCCGCCACGTAGAATTCTTTGGTTGAAGCAGATCGGCTCCATATCGCTATACCGATATAAAGCGCAAAAGAAGCACCAACGAAAAGATAAGTAAGCACCTGTGCAGACATGGTCAGTCTTCTTCCTCCACGCCAAATTGCCTATCGAGGACATTCATACGCCAGGTGTAAATGAAAATGATAACGACGAAGAAATAAATCGACCCCTGCTGCGAAAACCAGAAGCCAAGCCTGTAGCCGAACGCCCTAAAATGGTTAAGAAAGTCTACAAAAATAATTCCTGCAAGGAATGATACAGTGAACCAGATAGCTAGGAGTCCTAGCATCAGTTTGATATTTGCTCGCCAGTAGGCACCACTCTCTTTTTTTGACACCGAGATTCCTTAAAAACCTGTGGATAAGTCTGGGGGTAATTAGTTAGGACTCAGAAAACCAATGTTTCAATATGACTACAACCGATTTGCTCTGCGCTTCTATTTTTTCTTTTATTTTCAGCTAGATAGCTAATTTTTTATCACTCGACCATGGGCCAGTTTCGCGAAACGCTAACTTGATGTCAAACGGGTCAGGTTGTGAATAAATGTCTAGGTGTCAACAGATTGCCTAAATCCTCGACTTTCGGCAGGTGTCATTTCTACGAGGTTTTGAGGTAATGACTTACTTACTTTGGCTCCAAGGTTTTTCATATCTTGGGCGCGCTTAACAAGATTGCCCCGGCCATCTACTAACTTGTTCCAGGCATCATCCCAGGCACCGCGGGTCGAATCCAGTCGTTGCCCTATAAGTTCGAGGTCCGCAACAAAGTTCACAAATTTGTCATAAAGTTTACCTGCCCTATCAGCAATATCATCCGCATTACGGTTTTGTTGCTCGATACGCCACATGTTCTGGATAGTACGAAGTGTCGCGAGCAAAGTTGATGGCGTTACAATTGCTATTTGCCGGGCGAGTGCATCGGTGTACAAATCTGGATCTTCCTGGGTCGCTAGCGAGAAAGCTGATTCAATAGGTACAAACATGAGGATGTAATCAAGCGTCCGGATGCCTTTTAGCGACTGATAATCTTTTGCAGATAACTGTTTAATATGGGTTCGAATTGATCTGATATGAGCGGTTAGCGCAGCCTGGCTTAAAGTCTCATCGTCGGTTGAGCAATATTTTTCATAAGAAGACAGCGAGACTTTCGAATCAATGACGACGTCTTTAGCTTCAGGCAGACGAACAATTGCGTCTGGCTGCAGCCTGGTTCCTTCAGCGGATTTGAGCGTGACCTGCAGTTCATATTCGCGACCTTTAACCAAGCCCGAACTTTCCAAGACCCGTTCTAGTACCATTTCGCCCCAAATTCCCTGCTTTTTGGATTCCCCTTTGAGAGCGTTCGTTAGGTTAACGGCATCCTGAGCGATTCGGGCATTCAATTCTTGGAGGTTTTTAACTTCTTTCTGCAGGGAATAGCGTTCCTTCGCCTCGTTACTGTAAGTATCTTCAACACGCTTCTCAAACGATTTTATACGCTCATGTAGCGGGTCAAGCACTCCGGATAACTGCTCCTTGCTTTGATTTTTAAATTCCTTCTGCTTAGATTCAAAGATCTCATTGGCGAGATTTTTGAAGCCATTCTGCATCGATTCCCGAGCCTCAGACAGTAGTTTCAGTTTTTCTTCTGCATGTTGACGCTGCTCTTTAACGCTTGTCTGAAGACGAGCGTTTTCCTCCCGAGCTCCTATTAATGCAGATTGACCATCGGCAACCGCCTTACGCAACCGTTCGCTCTCCTCGATCAGGGCCTCGCCTTTTAATTGACTAGCAGATAAACGTTCACCCACAGAGGCAATATCAATCTTTAGTCGAGTGAGTTCCTCTTCTAAATCGCGGGTTTTACGGCGATATAGAACCAGCATCGCTATCCATGCCCCAATGACCACCAAGAGAGAGATAAACAGAATGCTAAGTGCTATCGCAGACATAGACAAAAGAATTTCCAAAGGCAGCTCCGTGATTCACGAACTGACCCTTGATTTTAGCAGACACTGTAAATTTGTACAGAATCGTGCGGTCCCCTAGTGCAGCAGACTAAACATTTTACGACGATAAGCGCCTGCTATTTCGTTTCCTTTACCCAACATATTGAAGATCTTGATCATGGTTTTGCGTGCGAGCTCATCCTCCCACTCCCGGTCTACCTTCATAATCTCGAGCAACAGACCCAGGCCTTCTTCTGTTCTGTCCTCTACTACAAGCCGAATAGCCAAATCAAAACGAGCACGGAGATTTTCTGGTTCATCAGCAATCCTACCTTCCAACTCATCCAACCGACCAAGCTCTCCGGCAAGATCTAAAAATTCAAGTCGGCTCAAAGGTTTTTCGATACCAACACTATCTTGGGGGATAGCTGCTAGAATTTCTCGGGCGTCGTTGGTTTCACCCTCTAGGATAAGCATGTCGCACAATTCTACATGCAGACCAAAATTATTGGGCTCGTCTGCGATAACCTCCCGCAGCATCTGGATCGCCTTTTGACGCTCACCCTGCTGAACCAAAAAATCAATCTGCTCTCTAATCCTTTCCATAGGACTCATAGTGACCTGATCCAGCGCACCTCGCAGTTGCTGCTCTTCTGCGGGCCCCTCAATATCACCCGCCATTTGACCTTGGAAAATAATCTTGACTGTCGGCAGAGCTCTAATGCCTAACTGTTGCACAATTTGAGGATTTTGCTGTACCTCTACTCTGCCAAGAATAAATTTACCGCTATATTCGGCTACTAATCTCTGCAGCAATGCGCTAGTAGATGCGCACTGCTCCGCCCCGTCGGCATAGAACTCAAGTAACACGGGCGTTGTCTTGGACTGCTCACCGACAATGCTTTGAAAGTTTTCAACAGTAATATCAACAATGGTTGGAGAGGCTTCCATGAATTTTGCCCAAATTTGAAAGGACGCTAGATTAACACAAAGCCACCGTTTCTCAGGCAACTCACCACCGAGTTTAACGTAGAAGAACTCCCTGTTTTTTTATGGCGAGTGTCACAGAAGTATATTTCACTATACTCCTTTAAAACCCTGAACGAATCCACAACGCCTCAAATAGAGATAACTTCGCCGCCGCGTCCTAGGAGTAATGGATGATAGCCAATCAAAAACTATCCTCCAAGAGGAGCCGATATCATACAGCAGTCCTAAGCGCCTCCCTCAGCAAAGCTCCTTTTAATACGCGTTCAGATCGCCAGGGATTATGCCGGCCTCGATATAGGATGCGATTGCCTTTACTGAGAAGCCAGACATCAAGTGACTGTATATGCCTTATTTTCATCGATTACCTCTCCACCCGACAAACAGTTCGCCGGTTTTTTGTCTACCTAAACGTACAGATATATTTTTCTATCGACACCTACTTAGTGACCACAATCTTTACGTTTCTTTATCTTAAGAAAGCCGACCATAGATAGGTAAGAAACACCAATAAGGCTATCGGTAAAATCTAAATCTGTTTAAATATACAGTACTGTATGTTTAAACAGTTTTCAAGCAGAAATTTTAATCCAGGATAGACCGTCATTCTGATTTGCGAGAACAAGATTACCCGTCCAATTCTCGAGATGCCCTTTGATCGCCGCAAGTGCAAGTTCTGGCTCATTGTTCTGCTCACTAATATGTGAGATGACCAATGTGTGAAGCCTTTCCAGATCAATGGTATCCAGCAGCTCCGCAGCCTGCTGATTATTTAGGTGACCGTAGTCACCGCCCACTCTCTGCTTCAAACGGGGGGGGTAAGGGCCTTTAGCTAACATCTCCAAATCGTGATTGCACTCTAGTAACAAAGCATCACAATGCTTGTATGCTTCTCGAACATAAGGGGTTATATGTCCAAGATCGGTAAGAATACCTATTGTCAATAATCCAGAACTAAGGACGAACTGGCATGGTTCCTTGGCATCATGGGGTACTGTTATAGGTACCACGTTAAATGAACCCAACTGAAATGAGGCATGACAATTGAAGCAATTAAGCTTCGGTAGCTGTCCCATACTATCTCGTTGGTAGGTACCATGTGTCAGATGGACCGGTGTGCCAAACTTTCGAGCAAAAGCAGCGACGCCATGACAATGGTCAGCGTGCTCGTGGGTTACTAGTATGGCATCGATTTCAGTGGGATGAATTTCAAGACGAGTCAAACGCCTGATCGCATCCTTAATTGAAAAGCCCAGATCTATTAGCAGACACGTTTCACCATCGTCAATAATCGTACTATTGCCTTTGCTACCACTGCCAAGAGATGCAAATCGGATGCTCACGGATGTCTAAGTCGAATACTCTTTGATGAGTTTCAAAAGGCGCTCACGAAGTATCAAGTTTCGAGTGACATCATCGACTGGCTCTTCTCCCGCAGCGACGGTTACAAGGACTTCTTTTTCTCTACCATCAAGCAGCACCTGAAAGCTATGTCCTTCACCAACTTCCAATTCGCTAGTTCGTCGTCCTAGGACTCGACTTAAGAACCCAGGATTAGGGTCGTGTCTGGAAGAGTAAGTCACGTAGAAGATACCACTAGTACGGTCCCGATCATCGACTGTTACTTTTGCGTCCTCAAGAGCGGCGCCAACCGTAGCCCATGCACGATCGAGATCAAGTTTGTAGCTCAAGACCATGCCGGTAGGTTGGGTGATCAGATTAGCCTTGCTTTCCTGCAGGCCCGCGGCAAGAAGGGAAACCTTCGGACCTTCAACCATCCTGTCGCCCAAATAATAGGCCATTACTGAAAGCAGTTTACCTTCAAGTTCAGAGTTGTCTGAACCGGAAGCCCAATCAACCTCCAACTGCTCACCAATTCGACGCTGTTTCTGTTCGATATAGAGCTCGCTACTACCCGTCCTCACACCAGGCTCGATCCTAACTCTGAATTTATATTGCTGAGCCTTCGGCTGAAATGACCATGCGGCGCTACTCGTCAGACTCTCATAGATCTCATCAGGATTACCGTAAGCTCCCATTAACCACTCGGTTTCGAGAACGCCTTGTCTTGGGTCAAGACTCGCGACAGGGAGTTGATTTTCTTCCCAAAACAGGACCATCTGCGGCCAAATCACTGCTGTCGGCAGATCAAGAAAGACCCACCGTTCATCACCCAGACGTCGGATAACAATTTGTTCAACAGCAAAGCCGGTGTTCAACGCGTCCGGCAAGCCAACCTCGATGGTCTGGCCCGTCAATCCTCGGTAATCAATAACATCAGGAATGGGCATAAGGTCTACAAACTTTGGTTGATCCAAGCCTTGAGGTATCTCCGACGTTGTCGATGCCTCTGTTTCCAACCAATCCTTAACATCGCTCTCGCCAAAAAAGCGGTCTAACCCAACGTAACTGCAACTCGACGCCATAAGAGGAACAAGCAGTATTATCGATTTTCGGATCACTTTATTACTCCCGCCTGCCGCATTGCCTCGCGCAAACTTTCTTGATGCTCGATGGACAACTGGGTCATTGGCAATCTTATACCGCCGCAAATCCGTCCCATTTCAGCGAGTGCCCATTTTACAGGGATAGGGTTGGACTCTAGAAACAGTTTTCGATGCAGTCCCTGAAGTTCAGCGTCCAGCGCTTTGGACTGATCACGATCTCCCAACATAGCGGCCTCCGCAAGCAAGGACATCTTCTGCGGCGCAACATTCGCAGTAACGCTGATTGTTCCATTAGCGCCGTTCAACATAAGATCACATGAAGTCGCGTCATCTCCAGAATAAATAGCAAAGCCATCTCCGCACAAGCTTCTCACCTCTTTCCCACGATCGAGATCTCCTGTAGCTTCTTTGATACCAACAATTCCCGGCAGTTCAGCCAGTCGAGATACTGTTACTGCCTGCATGTCACAAGCCGTTCGGCCTGGGACATTATAGAGAATCAGTGGTAAATCAACTGCCTTAACTATGGCTTGATAATGCAGGAAAAGACCTTCCTGTGTCGGCTTATTATAATAGGGAGTTACCGACAGACAGGCATCAGCTCCCGCTTCGCGAGCTGCCCGAGTCAGCTCGATCGCTTCCTGCGTAGCATTGCCACCGGTACCAGCAATCACCGGCACACGGCCATTGACAATTCGAACAACGTGCTCGACAACCAGGCAATGCTCAGAGATTGTTAGCGTAGCGGATTCCCCAGTTGTGCCAACTGGCACAATCGCAGATGTACCCTCTGAAATATGCCATTCAAGTAGTTCCGTCAGTTTCTGCCAGTCAATTTCGCCATCAGCATCCATGGGAGTTACCAGAGCTACTATACTGCCCGTGATCATACTTGAGGCCCAATAAAAAAGGGGGTCATCTTACTGACGCCTCCGTGCGTTAACAAGGTCACGCCTTCCTAAGCCAGTGCTTATATTCGCCTGCTGACTCTTCCTGGCCAAGCAGTTCGTTGCCACTCTGCTTCGCAAATGCAGCAAAGTCTCGCATTGATCCTGGGTCGTTACAGACAACCTCTAGTATGAGGCCGGGCTCTAGTTTGTTCAGCGCCTGCTTCGCCTTCAGGAGAGGCAAGGGACAATCAAGACCACAGGCGTCTACTCTTTCTTCGATATCCATGAACATAGTATAACTCAATGAGAACGCGCGAAAAAAAAACGAGACAGTATACTTACCGCATGAAACGACTCTTGTATTTAATTCTGCTGTTAAACATAAGCTCGACAGCTCTGCCTAAGGATCTACCTACGTTTGGGGACAGCTCTTCCGGCATAATTTCAATGAACCAGGAACGCAAGCTCGGTCAGCAGTTTCTAAGATCAATCAGATCTAGAGCACCAACACTGGATGACCCAGTCCTACAGGACTATCTGGAGCATTTAACCTACCGACTCGCCTCGAACAGTCAACTTAAAGATCGAAGACTTGACCTGGTCATAATTAAAAACGCGACACTTAATGCTTTCGCTGCACCCGGAGGCATCATCGGTATACATCATGGACTGTTCTTATATGCAGAGACTGAACACGAGATTGCATCGATTCTTGCCCATGAAATAGCTCACCTAAGCCAACGCCACTTTGCTAGGCAATTGCAACAAGGCAGAAAATCAAGTGTAGTTAGTCTCGCCGGTCTATTAGCAGGCGTTATCCTAGCTGCCACCGCTGGTTCAGATGCTGGGATGGCGGCCCTTACTACCAGCCAAGCGCACACTCAGAACCAGTTTCTCAAGTATTCGCGCGAAAGAGAGGCGGAAGCCGACCGCGTTGGCATTCTTACACTCGTTGAAGCTGGCATGGATCCTAGAGCAATGGCTTATATGTTTGAGCGTCTACAACGCGCCAGTCGTTACAGCACTGGCAACCGTATACCTGAATTCCTGCGAACTCACCCGGTCAACAAATCCCGTATTGCCGATTCTTACAATCAGACTCGCCAATACCCAAAGCAGACTTTCCCATTGACACTCGAATATCAGATGATGCGGGTACGAGCAGGAGTGATTACCTCAGAGAACATGCCTGCACAAATCCGACAACTAAGAGCTAATCTAATTACTGATAATGACGTCATGAGCACCGTCTATGAATACGGCCTCGCTCTCGCATTGGCCCGTGATCTAGCCTTCGATGAATCACATAGTCTACTTCAAAGGCTGCGCGAGGAGCATCCTCTCAATATTCCCTTCATGATTGCAGAAGCAGAGACCTACGAGATGGAGCAGAAAGCGGGGCGAGCAGCAGAACTTCTCGAAGCGGCGCTGGCCATCAATACCAACAATTATCCTCTTTCTATTAAACTTGCCGAGGCTCTTATTACAGATCGTAAGCCTCACGCTGCACTTGATATACTGATTCCCATCACGATAGAAAGACCCAACGACGAATATGCCTGGTATTTGCTCGCTGAAGCTTACGGCCTCGCGAGCAATGTACCTGGCGTTCATGAAGCTAGAGCCGAATTTTTTGTGCTGAATGGAAACTTTGATCAGGCCATCAAACAGCTCGGGTACGCGTTACCACTTGTCAGACATAATTTTCAACGCTCCGCAAGAATTCGGCAACGCCAGCAGGAAATCTGGGAATTGAAGGATGGTGATTAAGTTCGAATTCGTAGCTCACCAGAGGACTGAAAATCTAACATACGCTGCAATGGCACCATTGCACGCCCCCGTATACCTTCATCGATTACGATTTCATTGCTACCCTCGAGCAACGAACTTTCGAGATTTTCGAGGGCATTCATACCCATCCAAGGACAATGTGCACAACTACGGCAGGTGGCGCCGCTACCAGCTGTTGGAGCCTCGATGAACACCTTATCCGGGGCCAGCAAGCGCATCTTGTGAAAGATACCCTTATCAGTTGCCACAATAAATTTCTCATTGGGCATTTCCTGCGAGGCACGGATAATTTGACTCGTGGAACCCACCACATCCGCCAGATCGATAACAGACGAAGGAGATTCAGGATGGACCAGCACTGCTGCATCTGGGTAAACATGTTTTAGGTCACCTAAGCCTTTCGCCTTAAACTCTTCGTGAACGATGCATGAGCTATCCCATAAAACCATATCTGCACCGGTCTCATTATTGATATAAGTTCCCAGATATCGATCTGGCGCCCAGATCATCGGTTTATCTTCGGCAAGCAAATGCTCTACAACCTCCAACGCAATGCTAGACGTGACTACCCAGTCAGCCCGAGCCTTAACGGCAGCTGACGTATTTGCGTAGACAATTACAGTATGGTCCGGATGGGAGTCACAGAATCTTGAAAATTCATCGATAGGACATCCAAGATCCAAAGAGCATGTTGCTTCAAGCGTAGGCATCAAGACTTTTTTTTCCGGAGAAAGGATTTTAGCAGTTTCACCCATGAACTTTACGCCACAAACAACTAATGTCTCAGCGTCACACCGCGCTCCGAACCGTGCCATCTCAAGTGAATCGGAAACAAAACCACCCGTTTCTTCAGCAAGTTCTTGAATAGCATCATCGGTGTAGTAGTGCGCAATAACGACTGCGTTCTCTTTCGAGAGCAAAGCTTTAATTCTTTGTTTAAACTCGACGACTTCGCTATCACTGAGCATGTGACTTTGATGCAAAGGCACATCAAAGGCGATACCGGTCATAAATAGTAACCCAACGTTTAACGCCTGCTATTATACATAAGCTGGGTTGAGGAAAAGCAATGTCTCGTATTGCGCTGCTGACAAAAGCAACTCCAAGGTTTGAAGATGACAATTACCTACGTTTCGGCAGACTGCTATCTACTTCAAATGAAGTCAGCCTAGTCAATTTCGATTCCCTTCAGCTGCGTGACAATGCAATATGGGGTCAACAATTTCCCTGGCAGGATTATTTTCAGCCGGGCGCTGAAATGCCAGTTTCGCGGTTTGGACCGATTGAGCATGATCTAGTCTGGACGCTTTCGTTGGGCGATCGCTCATCGTTTCTCGACAAGTACCAATTATTGTACGCGCTGTCTAAGCAAACGACTGTCATTAATTCCCTCACGGCTCTCATGCACCTAAAAAGTAAGTATTATCTTGCTTCTAGACCCGAGCAATTTCCTCAGCCAGAGACTCACGCATCATCAAGTGCAAGCGAACTGATTAAGTTGATCAGGCATAGGGGAGGCAAATGGATTGTTAAGCCACCCGCCGGCAGCTTAGGTCGCGATGTTTTCCTCGTCAGCCCTAGAGATACTAACTTGAACACGATTCTTGAGCACATGTGCGGACTAGAAGAGACTCGCTACGCAATGATCCAGCGTTACGCTCCACAGATAGAAGCTGGAGAAAAACGTGTTTTACTAGCGGGTGGTCGTATTATTGATCAATATCGGCGGCTACAAAAGATTGACCATCGAACAAATGTTTCCCAGGGCGCTTCGACCGAGCATTGTGAATTAACTGCCGAAGAACGCGATTACTGCTCTGGGCTGGCAGAAGAACTACTCGATGAAGGCGTGTATTTTTCAGGCATCGATCTGGCCTGGCCCTGGTTAATTGAAACGAATGTAGTCAATCCAGGTGGGATCATCACGTTGCAAGCTTTAACAGGTCAAGATCGCACTGAGGATGTATTGAGCGCCATTCTAGAGAGCCTGAAACCCAAGGGCTTACGCTTGTCTTTTAAGGCGGAACCGGTATCATAGCCGCCTTTCTTTTATGGGCCGTTAGCTCAGTCGGTAGAGCAGTTGGCTTTTAACCAATTGGTCCCGCGTTCGAGTCGCGGACGGCCCACCAATTAGAAGGGATAAGTGGTTAGTTACCACTTATCCCTTTGACTCTATAATTTCCATTTCGATATACGACTGTATCGCTAGAGCAAACCATATCTCGGCTTATGAGAGACGAATTAGATTTACACGATTACCTACTATGGGTCTAACAGAAAAAGACTATCTCACGGAATACCTACCCTATAATCATCACTAAGCTAAAGAAGCCGAACTTTAGGCAGAGAGCCCACCGTCGATAACCAGTTCAGTACCCGTGATGTATTTGGACTCATCGCTGGCTAGAAACAACACTCCATTGGCAATATCTAGAGGATAGCCCAGGATGCCCACGGGCACCGTCGCCTCAACCATGGCATCAAGGTCTACCGCATTTTCCCCATCTTCCAAATACTCAGAATTTACCTTGCCCCAAATGGGGGTATCTATCACACCCGGATGTACGGAATTGACTCTAATCGGCCAGTCGTTGTTCGCGCATTCCAGGGCAACACCTTTTGTAAACAGCCTTACTCCACCCTTAGTTGCATTGTAGGCAGCGAGATTAGGCGCGCCCTTTAGACCCGCTACTGATGACATGTTGATAATCGATCCGTAACCACTATCGATCATGCTGGGGATGACCGTACGTACGCCAAGGAATACGCCATCCAAATTAATAGCCTGTTGCCGCTGCCAGTCTTCGAGGCTGAAACCTAAAATAGACCCGCCAATGGCAATTCCTGCATTATTGACAAGTATATGCAAACCATCAAAGTCGCTCACAGCCTGATTTACAATCTGGTCCCATTGAATTTCATCGGTCACGTCGTGCTCAAGAAAAATTCCGGGCCCTTTCAACATATCTACAGTCTCTCGCCCCATATCTGCGTCAATATCTGTGACCACCACAATTGCCCCTTCCTGCGAAAGCCTGATAGCGCAACCGCGGCCAATGCCCGAAGCACCACCCGTTACGATTGCTACCTTGCCTGTAACTCTGCTCAAAGCACCTCCCCTCTTACTGATTATTTTCCATTTTTCAAACTTCTGGCTCTCTAATCAAGGATCAGTAGTTACGTCCTTCAACTGCAAAACCAGCGACAGCAATCCAAACAAAACTGCAATAATTTGACAAAAGGTCGGGGTCGAGCTTCATAATAAAAATATCGAAAAGTACATCATGACTATCGTCAACGACGCACCTGACTATACAACTAGCCAGCTAAAGTCCGATCTAAACCCGCAACAATTGTATTTACTTCATCCTCGGTGTTGTAATGCACCAAAGAGATCCTAACAACCCCATCGCTCGGATCAATAGACATACCCTTCAAGACTCGTCCTGCATAAAAATCGCCGTGCTCCGCCCCTATACCGAGCATATTCATCTTCCTAGTCACTTGCTCGGACGCCTGTTTCAGCGGCCGGAATGCAATTGTTGGAGCCCGATCGCCATCTTCACAGTGAGGTTTACCAAGCAGCTGCACCTTCGATGACTGACGTAGAAACTCTAAGATTGGTGTTGCTAGTTTTTTCTCATGAATCGCAAACAATCTACGAACCTCCTGAAGAGCATGGTTAAATGAATCGTGCTCGACGATATTATGATGAGCCATGAAAGACCTGAAGTAATCCAAAACGCCTGCACATGCTGCAACTTCAGCATGTTGCGGCCCTGCAGGATTAAATCGTTTTGTAGGTTCTTTGGTGAGAAAGTGATGGCTCTGCGCCACTAATTTGTCGCCAACAGACGAACGGACATATAGAACGCCCTGATGAGGACCGAAGACTTTATAAAGACTAAATAGATATAGGTCACAGTCCAATGCTTTCAGATCGGGAACATGGTGAGGAACATGTGCCACTCCATCAACACCTACAAAAGCGTCACAGCGATTCCTAATTTCCTCAATAATGTCTCGCACGGGGTTCGTTGTTCCGACGAGGTTGGAACAGTGCGGAAAAAACACCCACCTTGTTTTCTCATTCAACAATTCATATAAGTCGGCCGTATCTAAAAGTCCTGTTTCAGGAAGTAATCGCCACTCACGAACCGTTGCCCCACTTCTTTCTCCTGCTCGCCTCCAAGCCCCATGATTAGCTTCATGATCCTGTTGACAAACCACGATCTCATCTTGCTTTGTGAGCGTCGGGCCAATCGCCTGCGCCATCACGTAACTGTTTGACGAAGTGGAAGGGCCGAAAGTTAGTTCATCTTCCTTAATGTTCAGGGCATCGGCCCAAAGACCTCGGGCCCGATCCATCAGCTCACCTCCCTCCCTTGATGGACTGAACGGGCTGTAGGGTTGAATACGTTTATATCGATTAAAGTCTTCGAGAATCTCCAAGACTTGCCTGGCGACGAAACTGCCTCCCGCATTGCTGCAATACACATAGTCCTCATTGCTCTGCGGGAACTGCTCACGCACAAAATCAATATCAAGCTTCACTTTTTCTCCCATCATGATGGCGTCGGCTAGAATACCGAAGATCGACATAGCTTTGAAAAAAATCAAGCTAGATATCCAAATCCAAACTAATAACCAGCGGGCCACTTAAACACGATATAAATTGCAAGCCGAGAATTCGCGCATTATCCAACTTACTCAAGCCAAAAACTCACGGAGGCAAAATTGCCAAGGAGCGACAATCTATAAAAAAGATTATCGGATCCAGATCCTCCCAAGATCATAATTTTCATCTACACCCGGATAGATTAAATAGCTTAGTAAAGCATTACATTCGACAATTGTCCGCTCGACACTATCTTCAATTATCTTAGAATGTCCATGAACCTTGTGGATTTATCATTATGCCTATCCCTGTAATTCTAGACACCGATATTGGCTTTGACGTCGATGATGTATGGGCACTTGCTTTCATGCTGAAATGCCCTGAACTAGATGTAAAACTGATCACGACGAATACCGGTGACACTACCTACTCCGCTCGCCTCGTCGCAAAAATACTAGATGCTGCCGGTCGAACGGACATCCCGATTGGTATAGGTATTCCCCTTGACCCAGTGGGCAAAACGCACACTGAATGGCTGGGCAATTACTCGCTAAACGATTATCCAGGCATAGTCTTAACTGATGGTATTGGTGCGATAACTGAGACAGCAACGATGAACAACGAGAAGGTATCGATCATCGGTATCGGCCCGCTCGCTAACATCGCAGCAGCATTAACTCGAGATCCAACTTTGCCAGACAACGCTCGTTTCATTGGTATGCACGGAAGCATACATCGCGGTTACATGGGTATTAAGAAAGCGATGAAAGAATATAACGTGAAAATCCACACGGCGGCATGCCAGAAAGTTTTCCAGACCAACTGGGATCTTGCAATTACACCTCTCGACACCTGCGGCCTAGTTCGACTTACCGGAGATAATTTCAGAAAAGTAAGTGAGAGTGATGCCCCCCTCGCGAGGGCAGTGATGGAAAATCACTTTGGCTGGTTCCAAGCCTGCAGCGATTGGGAGTTCCTGAAGAGCTATGATCCTAAAATTGAATCGTCGGTCCTGTACGATACAGTCGCCGTCTATATGGCTTTCTCTGAAGAGCTTTTAGAAATGGAAACTCACCCAATCACTATTACCGACAACGCCATGAGCATTATTAATGAGCAGGGTAAAAAAGTGAGATGCGCGCTTAAGTGGAAAGATCAAGATGCTTTTGAGCAATTGGTCGCAGACCGGCTAGCCTCATGAAGGACAAACCTAATATTGTCGTGCTGTTCCCCGACCAGCTTAGGGCTTTATCTTTGCCACTATTCGGAGAGCAACAGATTTCGACACCAGCTATAGACCGACTTGCAAGTGAGGGCGTTAACTTGACGAATGCTATCGCTAATTGTCCGGTTTGTACCCCGGCAAGAGCTATGATGGTGACCGGCCGCTATCCTCAAACAACAGGTCATTTGATTAACACTACCCGAACACGACACTCAGAACTCAGCATCGCAGATGCTTTCTCCTACCAAGGCTACAGAACAGCCTGGATTGGGAAATGGCATCTGCATACAGGCTTGTGGCCTGCGATTGATCGTATGCCTCAGCACCCAGATTGGGTACCCGAAGGACGTGACCGTCTCGGCTTTCAGTATTGGCGTGCCTATAATCAACACATGGTCTTTTTCGATGGGTTCGTTCACAAAGACGACTGGAATTACGAACGATGGGAAGGTTATGAGACCGATGGATTACTTAATTATGCAACTGAATTCCTTGACTCAGTGCATGACAAACCTTTCCTTATGTTCCTGTCACCTCATCAACCTCACTACACACCATTTGAATTCGCGCCTAGCAAATATTACGAGGCCTTACCTTCGACAATAGCACTTCCTAGCAACGTACCTCAGAACAAGATGGATGTCTCCCTCGAAATGTACCGTCACTATCTCGCCATGATTTTAGCTATCGATGAAATGCTGGACAGGATCTTAAAGGATCTAGATAAGCGCGGCTTAACAGAGAGGACTATTTTTGTGTTGACCTCTGACCACGGGACTCAGGGAGGCTCGCAAGGCGTCAATCCGTGGTCAAAGAAAAACCCTTACGAGAGTTCTATCCATGTACCTGGAATAATCCGGTATCCTCGCATGATTCAACCAAATTCAACTTGCGAGAATATTTTCAGCGCGGTTGATTGGTTTCCCACTCTCTGCGAATTAGCCGGAATTCCTGTTCCCAGGTCCATCGAGGGAAAGAGTCGAGCACTAAACCTTATAGATCCCGGAAAATCAGCCGATCCAAATGATAGCGCGTTCATAATGAACTTTTCGAAATACTTTGACTGGTTTGAGGACGGAGCGGAGTGGCGTGGTGTTAGGACTGTTGATCACACCTATGCTCGCTGGTTAGACGGACGAGAAGAGCTCTATGATCTCAAAGAGGACCCACTTCAGGTTAATAACTTAATAGAAATTGCTGACGACACGCTAGTCGAAAACATGAAAGCGCGACTAGCAAATCACCAGATCCAACGCCAAGACGAACTTGTGCCCTGTACAGCCTGGAAGGACTGGCTAGATGAACAAAGAAGAGTCATTCGAAATGCTTTTGGCAACCTGAGTCATCCGGAATCTCTTCCCGATTTCTCTCTCTTGCATTAAACGAATCCGTGACAACAAAAAAGTCATGAACTATCCAGTAACAATTGACAGGAAAAAAATAAAAGCTTTTCAAGATAAGGGACATCTGGTGACCGAAAATGTGTTAACGCCAGAGGCAATCGCCAAATACGGCAAGGCTGTAGATGACCAAGTTGCAGAAAGAACGTGTGAAGACAATAGACCCGTCGAGGATAAAACTATTTATGAGCAATCTTTTATCCAATGCATGCGACTTTGGGAAACATGCCCAGTGGTGCGAGAACTTTCCTGTAACTCAGGACTGGCAGGCATTGCTGCACAACTCCTGCAGACCCAATCTGTCTTACTGTGGCAGGATCAGGCACTCTACAAAGAAGCCGATGGTCGAGAAACTACTGCGCACCAAGACCAAACATTCTGGCCGATTGGCACCGCACCTTTAATAAGCGCCTGGATACCTTTTGACGACATTAAAGCGAACGGAGGTGCAATGAGTTACGTCAGCGGCTCACATAAGAATGGAGGCTTGAAAGTCGTCGACATCACCCATTCAACCCAACCCTATGACATCTTGGATGATCAATCACTGTCAGGATTGAAAGTCGAAACGGTCACACCAAAAGCCGGCTCAGTGGTTTGGCATCATGGCTACACCGTACACAAAGCCGCTGCCAACGAGAGCGATTCAACCCGCCGAGTTTTCACAATAGTCTATTTAGCCAAAGGCTATCATCGAGTGAAGGCGTGGCCAGCTTTTCCTCTCGATAGAGCTGGTGTCGCGGTAGGCGAACTAATGCAGGGTGAAGGCCTGCCAATCCTCTGGCCGCCAATATCCAAGTTGCCCGAACCACCTAAAAACCAGGGTCAAGCAACTGGACCACAACACTGAGCCAACCTGCCCTACCGACTTTATCTTCTGAGATCACCGATAACATTAAGCCATCAGCTAAGAAACCGTTCCTTCAGCGACGAGAGCTTCGATAGCAGCAGCATCCAACTTAAAGGATTCGAGTACCTGCCGAGTGTGTTCACCATGATCCGGACTTGCAGCGCCTGGTTCGAGGCGCTCGCCACCAAACTTGGGCGGCGCCTTGATGATTCTCATCGAGCCCATAATCGGGTGCTCCATAACGTCGACGGTATCGTTGGCGACTAGCTGTTCTTGGGCTAAGACTTCATCCCTATCAAGACATCGAGCGCAGGGCACATCGGCTTCTTTCATGCGAGCGATCACTTCCTCTGTTGTGTACTTCAAATATTCGTCCTGTACCAATGACTTAAAGAGGACGAAGTTTTCCAAAAGCTTTTCCATAGAGTCAAAGCGTTCATCCGCTAATAAGTGTTCCATCCCCATGGCGATCAGACTGCGCATCTGCTGCTCAGATGTGCCGGCTGAAATTGTTACAGCTCCATCCTTGGTCATGGTTAGATCATAAAGAATGTCGATCAACATGGGCTGGGGCGCTATGTCATCGTCCAGCAACGTGTGATTCTGGAAGCCATCGGGAAACAAAAAGAAAAGTCCAGCATCAATCATCGACAAATCTATATGTTGCCCCTCACCTGTCCGCTCCCGATGATAGAGCGCACATGTCACTGCCTGGCAGGCGGTATAGGCCGTTATCTTGTCGCACATTAGATTGCGGACAAAGGTAGGTTCAGCTGTGCCTTGGACAGCAGTAAAACCCGCCGATGCCTGAATGATAGGATCATACGCTGGAGAGCCACTTAAAGGACCCTCTTTTCCAAAACCTGAGATTGCTGTGTAAATTAGACGGGGATTCAGCGCTCGCAGCTCATCACTGCCCAGGCCAAGCTTATCCATAACACCTGGTCGGAAGTTGTGCATGACGATATCAACATCAGACACCATATTTCTTATCAGATCTCTTCCCGCGTCTGACTTAATGTCTACTCTAATAGATTCCTTGCCTCTATTACAGTTAGCGAATAACGAAGAAATACCACCTTTATTTTCGCCGATGTAACGCAGGGGGTCACCCATCGCGAGGGGTTCCACCTTTATAACCCGAGCCCCTTGTTCGCCAAGCTGCATTGCAGCAAATGACGCTGTAATCATGGTGGAGAATTCAAGAATTGTGATACCGTCTAATGGTTTCATAGTAGATCTGCTTCCATAAGTGCCATTTCGCATAAGGTATCAGATTCTAGGGACAATTAGACAGATCAACTTTCGTTAGCCTAAGATCAACATTATGCCAAAAGAACAAAAAGCCCAATCCTACTACGACGACATAAAGCAGAAATTTGCGGATGAGCGCGACCTACGCCTAAATTACAGACCGGAGGGTACAGAGCAGTTCACTTCAGACCTTTCAGGCAACCTTGCTCATTACGCGGTAGACCCCTACGCCGGAGAGTTGCCCGAGCGGGAACCAATCACTGACCATGTTGAGGTTCTGTTTATCGGAGGCGGTTTTTCCGCACTACTAACATCCGCTAGACTGCGCGAGAAAGGCGTAGACAGTATCAGAATCGTTGAACGAGGAGCCGACGTGGGCGGCACATGGTATTGGAATCGCTACCCCGGGGTCGCATGCGATGTCGTATCTTATGATTATCTGCCGCTACTCGACGAAATGGACTATGTCCCAGTTAATCACTACTCTCGCGGACCAGAGATACTCTCGCACTGCCAGGCTATTGCTCAAAAGTACGACCTTTACAAGCTGGCTGTCTTCCAAACAACAGTAACAGAAACCATCTGGAACGAATCCGAACAGCTGTGGCATGTGCGCACCGATCGGGGTGATCGGATGCGAGCCCAATTCGTCATCTGCGCGAACGGTACTTTGTCTAAACCCAAACTATCAAAAATCGCCGGCATGGAATCTTTTCGTGGCCATTCATTCCATACTTCTCGCTGGGATTATGACTATACGGGAGAACGACTAGCGAGGCTGAAAGACAAAGTTGTCGGCATTATTGGTACAGGGGCCAGCGCTGTGCAAGCGGTCCCCGAACTAGCGAAAAGCGCTAAAGAACTTTATGTCTTTCAGCGCACGCCGTCATCGATTGATATTCGAGATGACTGGCCAACAGATCCGAACTGGGCACGCAAGTTACGACCCGGCTGGCAAGCAAAGCGGCGAGAAAGAGTCCTAAGTGCTGTAGAAATGTCTCCGGAAAAACGCGCTGAACTGGATGCACTGGATCCCGCTGAAAAATTAAGGCGTCAGGAAAACAGTAACATCGACTACATGATGCGCATTCACCAACGTATCGACCATATCGTCAAAGATCCCGTGACAGCCGACTCTCTAAAACCTTGGTATATGTTCATGTGTAAACGCCCGTGCTTTCACAATGAGTATTTACCATCGTTCAACCAAGATAATGTTCACCTGATCGATACACGAGGTAAGGGAATAACCGAGATCGGTGTCAGCGGTCCCATCTTCGACGGCAGACAATTTGATATTGATCTGTTGATCTATGCCACAGGTTTCGAAGTTCAAAAAACAGGTATATATAACAATATTATTGGCAAAGACGGGATCAATCTCGATGACAAATACGCCGACGGCGTGAGAACGCTACTGGGTATCCATACGCACGGCTATCCAAATCTATTCATCATGGGTGGCTACCAGGCATCATTCCAATTTAACTTAACTGACATGCTACAAACTCAGGGGGACCACATAGCCGAGTGCATCAATTACGCCAGAAAACAGGGCTTCCAAGCTATGGATCCAACTCACGAAGCAGAGGAATGGTGGGTACAAGAGGTGATCAAGCACCGCGGCAAGACCGATCGCAACAAAGAATGTACGCCGGGCTACTATAACTTCGAGGGTGAATCGAATCGTCGCCAAGATGGTAACTACAACGGTGGTTTCAGGCAATACTTTAACCATCAGACCGAGGTTAGAGAAAAAATAGCAGAGAGCTTCAACTTCACGCGTGTTTCCTGAATAAAAATAACCGCCTTTTCAGCTTGAAGGTTTACCAGTAAAAGAAGGTCCACTAAAGCGATCAATGAAAGTGAACTCTTCGACTGGATTACGCTTCAGTCTGGTCAACTGTCTAACGGGTTCGCCAATAGCAATCATGGCGGCTACCGCGTGATCGTCAGGTAAATCAAGCAACTCGCTTACCACTTGCTCCTGGTGAGCCAGGTAAGTCGTCAGCACTCCACCCAGTTGCTCATTGCGTGCCGCCAAGAGAATGTTCCAAGCAAAAGGATAGACTGATCCTCCTGATATCAACCCAACCCTGTCAAGGTCCTTATCAAAAGCACAGACTTCCTTTAGGTCTACACAAACAACCAATAACGCCGGAGCGTTCTCAAGGGAGTCCACCAAAGGAAAAGTTGTCGGTGTCTCGTCAATCATAGCCTGAGTCAGCTGACTTTCACTAACTGGGGAAAAAGGCGTTTCACCAATATTCTGAGAGGCCCGATATTGCCGAATCGTTGGACCTAGGATTGCCTTGAGTTGAATACGGACCTTTCGGTCTTTAATCACTAGCACCTTCCAGCCCTGACGATTGCCGCCACTGGGCGCGAAACGCGCATTATCTAAAATCCTAAACAAGACTTCATCGCTGACTTCTTGATCAGTGAAATCGCGAGCCGCGAACGTCGTTCTCATGACGTCATACAAATCCATATCGGCTTCCTTTAACCGTTAACTGTTATGTTTAAAGCAATAGATGCCCAGCATCCAAGACGATGTGCTGACCAGTGACAACCGAATGACCTTCAACAAAGTGCATAATGGATTCAGCGACCGTCTCGGGCGTACAAGTAGCCTGCAACGGTGTTTTGCTTTCGAGGAAGGCTTTGGATGCTTCGTAGGTCTCTTTTCCCATTCCTTCCGCAAGCCAATCACCGGTGATAAATCCAGGACAGACCGTATTTACTCGGACCTCTGGTCCCATAACCCTAGCAAGCGATTTACCCATAGTGATCAAAGCCCCTTTGGAAGCCGCATATGCGATAGAACTACCGACGCCTTTGACGCCAGCGATAGAGGCCACGTTAACAATTGCGGCATTACCAGAGGCTTTTAAAGCATCACTGGCCGCTCGAACCATCTGGAAGGGGCCAACAACATTTACTCCGTATATGTGCTGAAAATCTTCACTAGTCAAACCATCCAAATCAGGATGCTGAACAAACTTAGTCGTACCAGCATTATTAACCAATACATCAAGACGACCCCATTTCGTCATAGCCACATCAACCATTCGACGACAATCAGCGTCCAGACTGACATCAGCCTGACACAGCATCACCTCACCACCGAGAGATTCGCATTCCTCAGCAACCTTTTGCGCTGCATCGACGCTTCTCGAGAAATTAATGACAACGCGGCTGCCTTTCTGCACCAACATTCTTGCAGTAGCAGCACCGACCCCAGAGGACGAACCGGTCACAATCGATACGGTATCTTGTAAGTTCATGACCTAAACTCCAATCCCTCAAATTCCCCTGAATCACGCCACTCATTCAGATATTTGAAATACGCAACAGGACCATAAGGGTAACCACCCCCCGTCAGTCCGGCCTCCCATCCTTTGCCCTCATTGTTGTAATAACCAGGCGTGCACTCCGTCGTCCCTATCATCATAGGAGGTGCTTGCTTCAACAGTTCCAACCAAGCGTTTTCGGCCTCCAGGCTTACCTCGATTTCTCTAAATTGCATATCGAGCGCATGCCTGACCATCATACCGATCGTGTTACCAGACTCAGTCAGATTGTGCGGGTAATTTGAAATCAAGTTACCTCCTTGGGTCGCCTGAACAATAAACAGATTTGGGAAACCGTGAACGTGAATGCCATGTAAGGTCCGCATTCCGTTGGACCAATAGTCAGACAGTTTCACACCATCCCGGCCGGTTGTCTCATAACCATTCCGACGTTCAAACGGCGTACCGACCTCAAAACCCGACGCATAAATAATACAATCAACTTCATATTCCTTGCCTGCAACTACCAATCCCGATTCGGTGATTCGCTCTACGCCCTGGCCGTCGGTATCAATCAGATGGCAACCCGGCTGATTGTAAGCTTGCAAATACTCATCATGAAAACAGGGTCGCTTACAAAGCTGGCCGTACCAAGCCTTGAGATCCTCAGCTGTAGCTTGATTCTCCACTACTGAATTACATCGCGCACGAATCTCCTGCATCTTTTCCATGTCAGCGTCCTCATAAGCCCGCATCATGTTCTCTGCCGTTAGTTCTTCGGCCGAAAGCTCGCTGATCTTAGAACGAACGCGTCTTGAAATATCTGTCCAACCATCCTTGACAAGATCCATCTCGGCGGGATGCCCTGTCTGGTTAGCGGTAAAGTTCTCAATCCAACGCATCTGCCAGCCTTCGCTCGCAATGCCGTCGAACCAATCTGGATCAATATCTTCATTAGCACGCACATCAACGGAGGACGGAGTTCTCTGGAACACGAAAAGCGTTTCTGCACTTTCCGCCAAGGCAGGCACACATTGGACTGAGGTCGCGCCCGTGCCAATGATTGCAACCCTCTTATTTTTCAATTTCGTCAGCGGCAATCCATCAGGGCTACCTCCGGTGTAATCGTAGTCCCATCTGCTTGTGTGAAAAGAGTGTCCTTGAAAGGACTCGATTCCTGGAATTCCAGGCAGCTTCGGCACATGCAGCGGTCCTGTACCCATGCCTACAAACTGTGCCGTGAAGTCGTCCCCTCGATTTGTCTGGATTCGCCAAACTCTTTGCTCGTCGTCCCAACTAAGATCCGTCACCTCCGTGTGAAATAGAGCCTGATTATAGAGATCATAGGTTTCGCCAATCCGACGACACTGCTGCAGTATCTCCGGCGCAAAGGCATATTTTTTTGTGGGTCTATGGCCGGTTTCCTCGAGTAAAGGCATATAAATCATTGCAGCAGTGTCACACATCGCTCCGGGATAACGGTTCCAGTACCAGGTACCACCAAAGTCACCACCTTTCTCTATAATTCGTACATCCGCAATACCATTTTCGACACACCGCGCACCTGTCACCAGTCCCGAGAAACCGCCGCCAATAAACGCTACGGTCACATGATCCGAAACAGGTTCACGTTCTTGAACCTTAATATAGGGATCTTCGAGATAATGGCCCCACTGGTCCTTAATTTGGATATACTGATCGTTACCATCTGCCCGAATTCGTTTATCTCGCTCCGCGGCATATTTTTTTCTCAGAGCTTCCTTATCGAAAGAAGTTGCATTGACTGTTTTTGACATAGCTGTTGTCTCTCTAAGATCCGAATAAGGATTATAGACCCTTAATGCATCCGTAAGAGTTCTTGAATTTTCAACGATTACCCCGATTTATAGGCAGACTGAAAAAGCCAACAAGGCAAATTCTGTTAAGCTCTGGCACATGAATACATTATGGATCATTGGCGCTTTCACAGAAAAGATCACTGCTAAGGCCGCTGCGGAGCAGCATAATGGCATTATCATCTCTTCAACTAGCAGCCAGACCAGCCATCTTCCATTTGCTGCACTTGTTCTGTCGGCGACCGATGACGTTGAGACCTTCCGGGTAGCTGCAGATATCGGTTGCTATCTGGCTGCCGAAAGAAACGTCAAAGAGAGGCCTATCTGCGAACTGACAGAAGCAACGAAACCAGGCGTGCTCGGCGTATTTACAATGGTTGCGAATCCAAAACTAGGCCGTTTGGCGTCTGATGCTCATTGGCGGGACAATCATGCGCCGCTTGCTCTGCAAATCCATGAAGCGATGACCCACTACTATCAGTTAAGTATTCAGCATCGCTTTCACGGTCCGAACTGGCAGGGCTTCGCCCTCTGTTGCTTCGCGTCAGAGGACGATTTGCGAAATCGATTTTTCAACTCACACCAAGGCGAATTGGCTATCGCCGAGGACGTCGCGAAATTTGCTGACACCCGTCAATCCCCTCGCCGAGTTATTGCTGAACTCGCCTGAAGCTATACCCGCTCTATGATGATCGCTGGCGCCATACCCCCACCCGTGCACATGGTAACAAGGCCAGTATTAAGATCTCTGCGTTCCAATTCATCAAGCATGGTGCCGATCAAGATGGATCCCGTCGCACCAATGGGGTGACCCAACGCCATTGCACCTCCATTCACATTCACTTTCCCCGGATCGAGTTCGAGGTCACGAATGAACTTCGCTGCTACAACAGAAAATGCCTCATTGACTTCAAAAAGATCAATGTCCTCCGTCGTCATTCCGGCCCTCGCAAGCACTTTCTTCGCCGCTGGCACTGGTTCATTGAGCATCAGCGTAGGATCACCACCTGCAGTCGCTATGCATTTTACTCTTGCTCTGGGCTGCCAGCCGACGCTGTCTGCATACTCTTTCGATGCCATAATAATGGCAGCTGCACCATCAACGACACCAGAACTGTTACCAGCGTGATGGACATGGTTGATCTTCATATCTGGGTACTTGCGCTTTACCAATTGGTTAAAAGTCTCGCCGCTGTGATCGATGGGCACATCCATAAACTGATCGAACACTGTCTTCAGTTCCGCCAGAGACTCCAATGTGGTCCCAGGGCGCGGGAACTCTTCGCGGTCGAGAGCAACTGACCCGTCATCGTTTATGACCGGGATGACGCTCTTATCGAAATGTCCATTCTCGATCGCGATTTGCGCTCGCCGCTGGCTTTCCACGGCAAGAGCATCTACGTCTTCCCGGGTGAAACCATCCAGCGTCGCGATCATATCTGCACAAATACCTTGGTGTGGCTGCGGATGCTGATCACGCAAATGCAAATTGCCTCCATCAACAGTTCGGTTGCCATTTCTATCGGCCCCTGAAAGCTGAGCCGTATACGACATCATTTCGACACCACCCGCAATGCAAAGGTCATCCATACCCGCCATAATATTCGCCGCAGCTATATTAGCGGACGTAATGCCAGAGCCACAGAATCGATCGAGGGTCACGCCGCTGGCATTTGTACTCCAGCCCGCATCCAGAGCTGCCATCCGTCCTACGTCCGACCCCTGGTTACCGACCTGTGTACTGCAACCAATGACTATGTCGTCAATATCTTCGGTACGGAGACCATTACGGCCTTGTATACCCTCAAAAACCTTGGCCAGTAATCGGCCTGAGTGAAAGTGCGACAATGCACCCTTACCTGCCTTGCCGATACCTCGGGGTGTGCGCGCAGCATCAATAATGTAACAGTCCGCCATCGGGATCTCCTCTTTTCCTGATACTTGTTAGAATGCCCGCATCATCACAAGCAGCGGACGGAAAATCAAATCGTGGCGACCATTGATTTTTATTGGGATCTCGGCAGCACCAATACATATTTCGCTATGAAGCTCATTCGACCAATAGCTTCTCGCTACAACGCCAAAATCATCTGGCATCCCTTTAATCTGGGACATGTCTTCAAAACAAACGATTACGTTCTAATGAATGAACCAAAAGATAAGCTGAACAACCGCTATGACGATCTGATGCGCTGGGCGAAAAAGTACAACCTACCTTTCTTAAGACCGAAAAACTTTCCAATCAAAACAGCCCGTGCACTGCGAGGCGCAATAGCGATGCGTGCCTGGGGCCTCGAAGAGACTTTCATGGACGCGATATTCCGCGAATACTGGGAGCTCGATAATGGGGGCATAAGCGAATACTCCGAGCTTAAGAAGATTGCCAATCGACTTGGCGTAGACCCAGCAACATTTGAATCTCGCAGCGAAAGCGAACATATCCGTAATGCCTTAATAGATTCTACTAATGCTGCTCGAATGAAAGGCGTCTTTGGAGCCCCCTCTCTCATTATCGACAAGGAACTTTACTGGGGTAAAGATCGAATGGATTTTGTAGAGGACCACCTCAAAGAGCTGACAAGCTGATTCAATAAGACAACTATCCGATCGATAATTGCAGACCAGAAAACAACCTTACTTTCTTCATTTACTCCCACTCAATAGTCGCAGTTCTTGAAACCCTTATAGATAAGGGGCTACAAGCACGAAAATAAAAGCTTGTAACTTTCTATCTACCGCAATCAAAATCTTCTCTTAAAAATTCACTTATCAGACTCTTCCTTCAGTATGGGAACCATGGCACTCCAGACACCATCTCCCTGCAAACGGTGATAAATCGCACCAGCAATATGTAAACCGATCAAGTTTACGCTTGTCCAAAAAAATATCTCATGTGATAAAAGGACAGCTTCAAGCACTAAACCGTCCTTTACAGTGAAGTAGTACAACCCTCCAATTATCAATCCGGTTATGGCGATCAATGCGAGACTTGCATACATACCCAGATGTACAGTTCGGGCCAGCAGAATTAAGCTTTTAGGCATATCGAGCTGTGGCATGGCTGCTCGAGCAAAACGCATATATAAAAATCGAAAAAGCAACAGAGAGAGAAATATTATGGCAAACAACACTTCCTTCATAAGGAGAGTAAAGTTCTCAAGCTCCTCAACTTCATCAACCTGATTTATGACAGCGTAGGCAAAAATTCCCATAAATGCCCAATGCATACATTTCGCCAGTAAGCTATACGATCTAACCCTTTGCGCACCCATTTTCATTCCCGCTCAATAGTTGCTTACTTACAAAACCTTAAAGACAAGGGGCTACAAGCACGAAAATAATTGAGTTTGAGGATTACTTGGGTTGCATCCTTATACCACCATCCATTCGAACCGTTTCACCATTCATGTAATCATTTTCTATTAGCATCTGTGCAACCCTTGCAATTTCCTGAGGCTCGCCAAGGCGCCGCGGAAACAACACAGTATTCGCCAGAGATTCTTTGGCTGGGTCAGGCAAACCCTGAAGCATCGGCGTATTAATCAATCCTGGTGCAATTGTATTGACACGCACGCCCATGCTCGCCAGGTCTCTTGCTATGGGTAACGTCATTCCTACTACACCCCCTTTCGACGCGCTATAGGCTGCCTGACCAATCTGACCTTCATACGCTGCAACTGAAGCCGTGTTAATAATACAGCCCCGACACCCATCGCCCGTAACTGGTTCATTCTCCTGCATAACTGCGGCAGCCAGACGAATTACATTGAATGTCCCAACTAGATTGACGTCGATCACTCGCTTAAACCAATCGAGCGGCATAGGCCCATCTTTACCGACGGTGCGGGAAGGGGTCCCTATTCCTGCATAATTACAAACAATATGCACCGCACCAAAAGACTTTTTGACCGCTGCAATGCCATTAGCAACCGACTCCTCGTCCGCCACATTGACATTGTGATAAGACGCACCGTCCGCCAACGAATCAGCACGCTCTTGGCCCAACTTGTCATTCATATCAAAGATAGCGACCCTAGCGCCCATCCCGTGCAAAAGCTCCGAAGTGGCCCATCCAAGCCCTGAAGCCCCACCAGTTATAATTGCCACCTTGCCATTAATATCCATCTCTAACTCCTGGTTCTTGTAAGTTTACTGGCCTTCAACAGGCCA
>MDSZ01093560.1_pt1 | contig 67525 bp, 76 predicted proteins | sample 811201 | NCBI WGS metagenome assembly MDSZ01 (sample SAMN05326647, study PRJNA326480) | marine metagenome | isolation source: seawater | place: Indian Ocean: North | collected 2010
CAGGACACTTTACTCCTAAACATATTGAAACTGAAAAGTTTTTACACATTCAAAGGATTAAAAAACAAGGTAAATCATATTTAGATGATGAGCTTATTAAATGCGGTTATAAATAAAGATGGCGGAGAGAGAGGGATTCGAACCCTCGAAACAGTTTCCTGTTTACACGCTTTCCAAGCGTGCGCCTTAAGCCACTCGGCCACCTCTCCATTAATCAATCGATGTTTTTAGAACATTAATAAAAGCTGACTGTGGTATTTCAACTTTTCCAAACTGTCTCATTCTTTTTTTTCCCTTTTTCTGCTTATCTAATAATTTATTTTTTCTTGTAACATCACCACCATATAATTTTGCTGTTACATCTTTCCTGTAACTATTAATAGTTTCTCTAGCAATAATTTTGCCTCCAATAGAAGCTTGCAAAGGAATCTTAAACTGTTGTCTAGGAATTAAGTCTTTTAATTTTTCGCAATAAACCTTTCCTCTTGTTGCTGATTTAGATCTATGACAAATAAAGGATAGGGCATCTACTGCCTCTGAATTAACAAGAATCTGAACCTTTACGAGGTCACTTTCCTGATATTCTTTAAATTCATAGTCAAAGCTTGCATATCCACTTGTTATTGATTTAAGTCTATCATAAAAATCAAAAACAACCTCTGCTAATGGTAATTGATAAATAATCATTGCCCGTTTACCTACATAAGTTAGATTTTTTTGAATTCCACGTCTTTCATTACAAAGTTTCATTACAGGACCCAAATAATCATCAGGTAGAAGAATTGTAGCCTCAATAATAGGCTCTGAAATAGATTGTATTTTTACAACATCAGGTAATTCTGAGGGGTTATGAACCTCTTTCTTTTCAGAATTTGTTAAAACAATTTTATAAACAACCGACGGTGATGTTGTTATCAAGTTTAAATCAAATTCTCTGCTCAATCTTTCTTGAACTATTTCTAAATGAAGTAATCCCAAAAAACCACATCTAAACCCCATTCCTAAAGCTGTAGATGATTCAGGCTCATAAGTAAAACTAGCATCATTTAAACTTAACTTTGCTAAACTATCTTTTAAAACATCATAGTCATCAGCATCAATTGGATATAAGCCACAAAAAACAACAGGTAAACTTTGTTTAAACCCAGGCAATGGATTATTTACGGGGTCAGCATCATTCGTAATTGTATCCCCAACTTTACAATCACTAACATGTTTAATACCAGCAGTTATAAATCCAATTTCTCCAGAGTTAAGCTCATCTACATATTTTATTTTTGGGGTAAAAAAACCACATTTTTCAACTTGATAAGTTGCTTTTGTTCCCATCATTTTTAATTTCATTCCTTTTTTTAAAGAACCTGACTTTATTCTTACTAAAATTATTACCCCTAAATATGTGTCATACCAACTATCAATAAGCATAGCGACCATTTTTGTTGAATCAAATTTTAACGGACAAGGAAGTCTAGATACAATTGCTTCTAGTAATTCATCAACACCGTGACCAGTTTTTGCAGAAACCAAGATAGCATTGGAAGCATCAATCCCTATAACATCCTCAATTTGTTTTTTTATTCTGTCAGGTTCAGACGATGCTAAGTCAACTTTATTTAAAACAGGAATAATTTCATGATTACTATCTATTGCTTTATAAACGTTTGCAAGTGTTTGAGCCTCGACTCCTTGAGAAGAATCAACAACTAAAAGAGATCCCTCGCACGAAGAGAGGCATCTGCTCACTTCATAGGAAAAATCAACATGACCTGGTGTATCCATAAGGTTAAAATTATAGATTTGATTATCTTTAGACTTATAATTCAAATAAACAGTTTGTGCTTTTATAGTTATACCTCTCTCTCTTTCTATATCCATAGAGTCTAAAACTTGTTCCTTCATCTCTCTTTCTGAAAGACCTCCACATTTTTGGATAATTCTATCTGCTAATGTGGATTTGCCGTGATCAATGTGTGCTATAATTGAAAAATTTCTTATCTTTCCTAGACTCATCTTATCTTAATTTTGCACTAAATTTTTGTTCTATTTTTGAAATTATTTTTTCTGAGATTTCATTAATTTCTTTATCTGTCAATGTTCCAGAATTGGACTGAATTGTAACTTCCAAACCCAAAGCTTTTTTATTATCATTAATTTTTTCTCCCTCATAGTTGTCAAAAATTTTTACATTTTTAATAAGTTTATTGTTAATTTTTTTAATTTCTTCAATTATATCTGAAGCAAGAATTTCTTTTTTGAGTTCAAAGGAAAAATCTCTTTTTGAAGCTTGATAAGGTGAAGAAATTAGTGGCTCTTTAGATTTTTGTTTTTTCTTATAATAAGTTAATAACTTACTTAAATTCAATTCAAGAGCAACTAAATTACACTTAATACCTAGAGAATTAATTATAAAAGGATTTATTTCACCAAAAAAACAGATTGGTTCGTTTGAGATGTTCAAAGAACCACTTTTTCCTGGGTGATAGTATGGTTTTGATAATCGTGAAATTTTAAAATTATCAATATTCATATCTAAAGACTTTAGTACAGCTGATAAATCAGCCTTGATATCATAAAAATCAAATTTTCGTTCTTTTTCAATCCAGTTCTTCTCACTAACCTTTCCAGATCTCACAATACAAACATGGTCAAACTGATCTTCTGGATCTACTCCAAAAAAAACTGGTCCTAATTCGAAAAAAGAAAAATTATTAAAGTTTTTATCTATGTTTTTTTGTATTGAAAAAACAATATTTGATAACAAGCTTGATCTTAAGCAAGAGAGTTCAGAGCTAATAGGATTTTTTATTTTTAAAAAATCTTTTGAATTATTAAAAAATTTTTCAATTTTCTCATCAGTAAAAGACCAAGTTATAACTTCAAAAATGTTTCTACTCACCAACAATTTTTTAATCTTATTTCTTATTAACTGTATAGTAGAGCTTTTATGGTTAGATGGAGTGTTTGCTAAAGTAAATGATTTACTAGGAATATTCTCCAAACCATATAGTCGTGCAACTTCCTCTACTAGATCCTCTTTAATTTTTATATCCTGCCTCCACGATGGAGGGTAAACTTCCAGATTTTCTTTAACTTTTACATTGCAACCAATTTTTTGTAATTTATCTGTAACAAATTTCTCAGAAATATCTGTACCTAAAACTTTGTTGACGAAATTCTTTTCCATAATTATTTTTTGGACAGGTATATTTTCTATACTATCTTTGACAATAGTCCCAGGTTCTCCACCACAATTTTTTAAAATCATTTCTGTTGCGATTTCAATTCCCTCATCCACAGAATTTGGATCAATTCCTCTTTCAAATCTATATCTCGCGTCACTTTGAATATTTAGCTTTCTTCCACTTGAGATGATACTTTTTGAACAGAAAAATGCAGCCTCAATAAGTACATTTTTTGTTTTTTCGTCACAGCTTGTTGTTAGGCCACCTAGAATACCAGCTAAACTTATAATGCCATTATCATCACAAATTACAATCATCCCCTTATCAAGTTTATAATTTTCACCGTCTAATCCCAAAAAATTCTCTCCTTTTTCAGAATGCCTTATAATTATATCTCCCTTTATTTTGTCAAAATCAAAAACATGGAGAGGCCTGCAATAATCAATTGTTATAAAATTAGTAACATCTACCAATGACGAAATGACTTTTAAACCTGTCTTACCAAATCTCTTGATTATTTTTTTTGGGGAACTTATGTTTTTAACATTTCTTATAAGTCTTAATGCAAAACTTGGACAATCATTATTCTTTAATTTATTTATTAACTTCTTTTTCGTTTCAAATTTACTATCAATCTTTGGAATTTGTTTTGTTTTTAATTTACCAAAATTAGCCGCGAATAGATCCCTGGCTATTCCATATACACTCGCACAATCGACTCTATTTGGAGTTATTGCTATTTCAATAATGATATCCTCATCATCTATGTAATTTGCAAAACTTTCACCTATTTTATGGTTGTCATTGAGTTCAATTATACCTTCTGATGAATCTTTTAAACCCAGCTCCTCCTCTGAGCACAACATACCATTAGATTCTTCGCCTCTAATTTTACTTTTATTGATTTTTAGTTGATTTTCTTTTCCTTGATTTAAAATAGTACCAACCGGCGCTAAGACAGTTACCAAATCTTTTTTTGCATTACCTGCTCCACAAACTATTTTTAGTTTACTAGTACCGTCAAAGACTTCACATAGACTTAATCTATCAGCATTTGGATGTGGTTCTTTTTTCGTAATTTTAGCAACAATAAAATTCCCTAGGCTATTTTTTGGGTTTACAATTTTTTCAACCTCTAGACCAATATCAGTTAATTTTTTAGAAAGTTCAGCAATTGAGGAATCAAACTCTAGGTAATCTTTTAGCCATCCAACGGTAAATTTCATTCTAACGCCAACTCAAATCTGTAGTTTCAAGAAATGAAAAACCATAATGAGATAACCAATTTAGATTACAATCATAGAAATCACGCAAATCTGGCATACCATATTTCAACATTGATAATCTTTCAATACCCATTCCAAAGGCAAAGCCTTGTAATTTTTTGTCTTTAACGCCTGACATTTCTAAAACATTTGGATGAACCATTCCACAACCTAAAATCTCCATCCATTCACTCCCTTTACCAAGCTCTATTTTTCCCGAAGATAGAGAACAATTAATATCTACTTCAGCAGATGGTTCAGTAAATGGAAAATATGAAGGTCTGAACCTTAACTTAAGATTATTGTTATCAAAAAAGATTTTACAAAATTTTTCTAAAAACCATTTTAAATTGGAAAAAGTAATCGAATAATCAACAACTAAGCCTTCCACTTGATGAAACATAGGTGTATGAGTAATATCAGAATCACATCTATATGTTCTTCCAGGAGCAAAAATACCCAAAGGAAATTCTTTTTTTTGTAAACACCTAACCTGAACAGGTGAGGTATGAGTTCTTAAAACTAAATCTTCTTTTCCGTTATCAACATAAAAAGTGTCATGCATCTCCCTAGCTGGGTGGTTTTGCGGAATATTTAGCGCAGAAAAGTTGTAAAAATCATTTTCTATATCTGGTCCCTCCTCGTAATTCAATCCCATTGAGCCTAAAATTGAAATAATTTCATTAACAGTATGTGTAATAGGGTGAACTTTTGAATTAAATTCTTCAAATTCGCGAGTTGGTAATGATATATCTACTTGCTCACCCTCCAACTTTTTCTGAATTTGCTTTTGTTCAATAGATTGTTTTTTTTCCTCGAACTTTTGGAAAAAACTTTGCTTAAGTGAATTAATTTTTTTTCCAGTAGTTGATTTTTCTTCATCAGAGAGGGTGGAAAGTTTTTTTAGTAAAATTGCGATCTCACCATTTTTACCAAAATATTTAACTCTAACTTTTTCTAGTAAATCTAGTGAGTGACAATTATTTAAATCAGCAAGCGCTGAGTTAACTAGTTGATCATAATTTAACATTTAATATAAGTTATCAACCTGCTTTGACTTTAGCTATAATTTCTTTGAATGAATCTGGTTCTTGTGCTGCAAGATCGGCTAAAACTTTTCTATTTAGGTGTAAATTGATCTTTTTTAAACCATTAATGAATGATGAATATTTTATACCATGCAATCTACATCCAGCATTTATTCTTTGAATCCATAAACTCCTAAACTGACGTTTTTTTACTTTTCTATCTCTATATGCATATTGCCCAGCTTTTTCTACTGCTTGATTTGCGACCTTAAAAGTATTTTTTCTTCGACCATAGTAACCCTTTGCTCTTTTCAAAATTTTTTTATGTCTTCTTTTTGTAACTAATCCAACCTTAACTCTTGACATTAGAACCTCACTTAAATCTTAGAATTCATGTATTTTTTAACAATTTTTGTATCCTGTTTAGACATAATAACGGGACCCTTAGCTGATCTTTTCATCTTTTTTGTTCTTTTAGTCAAGTTATGTCGTTTTCCACTAGAAAACATAGCAACTTTTCCAGAACCTGTAGTTTTGAACCTTTTTTTAGTTCCACTTTTTGTTTTTATTTTTGGCATAATAATTTTTCTTACTTTATATAGTTTTTTTTACTCTTTGCAAGAATGATTTAATTTAACGTTTATCTAGGAGCAACGACCATTATCATGTGCTTACCTTCTAAAGTTGGAACTTGTTCTATTTTTGCAACCTGTTCGATTGCAGACTCTAATTTCTTTAAAATTTCAAATCCTCTTTGTTGATAAGTCATCTCTCTTCCCTTAAATCTAAGGGTAATTTTTACTTTATCTCCATCGCTCAAAAACCTTTGAATTGATTTAAGCTTAACTCCATAATCATGATCTTCAATTCCAGGTCTTAATTTTACTTCCTTTACTTCAAAAGTTTTTTGCTTTTTTCTTGCCTCAGCTTGTTTTTTTTGAACACGGTACTTGTACTTTCCATAATCAATTATTTTGCAAACGGGTGGATTCGCTTTAGGAGAAACCTCTACTAAATCTAGACCTCTATCAGAAGCTTCTTTCAAAGCAACGTCGATAGAAAGTACTCCTAACATTTCACCATTATCTGTAATAACTCTAACTGATGTGGCCTTTATAGCTCTGTTGACAGCTGGCCTTTGATTTGAACCAAAAGAATTCTTGTTCATAAACTTTTTATTTTCATATTTCTTTTATTGCCTTTCAAATTCCTATGATTTTACCACATTACGCACAATTTAACCAATTCTGCAAGAATTTTTTATTTTTTTTAAAAACTCATCAAATTTAATAGTAACAAGTTTATTATCTCCATAGGATCTTAACGAAACTGTATTATTAGAAATTTCTTTTTCTCCCACAACCACAATAAATGGAACTTTTTCAAGTGATAGGTCTCTTATTTTGTAGTTCAATTTTTCATTTCTTGCGTCAATCTTGCAGTGTATACCTTCTTTTTCTAAAGCAGCCTCAATTTTTTTACTGTATTCTATACAATTGTCATTAATTGTTGCTACAGCAACTTGTATGGGTGCAAGCCAGTTGGGTAATCTCCCAGCATAATTTTCTATTAATATCCCTATAAATCTCTCTAGAGACCCAAAAAAAGCTCTGTGTATCATCACTGGATGTTTTTTACTACCATCTTTATCAATATAGTTAGCGTTTAATCTTGGTGGTAAATTTAGATCAACCTGCAAAGTACCACACTGCCAATCTCTTCCAATCGCATCGACTAAAACAAACTCAATTTTTGGTCCGTAAAATGCTCCTTCGCCCTCATTAATATCATATTCCAAATTTAATTTTTGCAGAGAATTTAAAAGAGATTTTTCAAGAAAATCCCAAGTTTTATCATCACCTATTCTTTTTTTAGGTCTATTAGAGAATTTAATTTTTACACTGTCAAAACCAAAGTCCTTGTAAATTTCGAGAGTTAATTTTATTACTTTTTCACACTCAATTTGCATCTGATCTTTAAGACAATAAATATGAGCATCATCCTGAGTAAACTCTCTGACTCTCATTAAACCATGAAGTGCACCTGATGGTTCAAATCTGAAAACTTTACCAAATTCTGCTACTCTTAATGGCAGGTCTTTATAACTTCTTAACGAATTATTATAGATTTGAATACCACCTGGACAATTCATAGGTTTCATCGCAAATATTCTTTCATCATTAGTTTTTGCAAGATACATGTTATCTTGAAATTTTTCCCAATGACCAGATTTTTCCCATAAAGATCTATCCATTACTGTCGGTGTACTTATTTCTGAGTAACCTGCCTGCTCTTGTTTTCTTCTCATGTAATCGACGAGTTTATTAAAAATTGACCACCCTTTAGGGTGCCAAAAAACTGTACCAGGAGCATCATCTTGAAAATGAAATAAATCCATTTCTTTTCCTAATTTTCTATGATCTCTTTTTTCTGCCTCCTCAAGCATCAATAGATATTGTTCTAGTTCTTTTTTATTTCTCCATGCGGTTCCATAAATTCTTTGAAGCATTTCATTTTTTGAGTCTCCTCGCCAATATGCTCCTGATAGTTTTGTCAATTTAAATTCACCTACTTGATTAAGGTTTTGTAAATGAGGGCCTCGACATAAATCAAAAAAATTTATTTCTCCTTGCTGATAAATTTGAAAATTATCCTTTTGATCTGAATCTTCAATGATTTTAACTTTATAAGGTTCTTTCCTATCTCTGAATAGTTTGAGAACTTCATCTTTAGTTTTTATTTTTTTATGGATTTTATGTCCTTCTTTTTTAATTTTTCGCATCTCATCCTCAATTTTAGAGAGATCATCTATAGAAATTGGCTTTTTAAACAGAACATCATAATAAAACCCATCATCTACTGTAGGACCAATTGCAAGGCATGCCTCCGGATAAATATTTTTTATTGCTCTCGCTAATACTTGTGCTGCAATAGTGTGACGCATAATATCTAATCCAGCTTTATCTTTAATTGTAATAATGGTTACTGGAGAACTTTCTAAAATAGGGTCTGATAGATCTTTTTCTATACCATCAACTATTATCGCAATAGCTTCTTTTGCTAAGGACTTTGATATATCTGAAGCAATCTGAATTCCCGTAACTCCAACTTTGTAATCTTTAAAATTTCCGTCTGGAAAAGTAATCTTTAACATTGTGTTTAATTAAATTATATGTTTTGTTATGTTAATATTGATGATTGATTTATAGCCCAAATTGTTTTTTTTAAAACTTTTTTTTTAAAGTTAATTTTGCCATTTTGGTATTTTAAAATTTCAATATGATTTCCGACTGGACTGCAAAGATCAGGATCTGAATTCTGTGTAAATAAAATAATAGTTTTTTTTTTAGCTAGTGAAATTATATGCATTGGTCCTGTATCATTACCTATAGAGAAAATTGCTTTTTGTGCAAGCGAGGCTATGTCAAAAAAATCCGTTTTCATGCACATATTAATGGACTCTGGGAATTTCTCATTAATTTTTTTACATACATTTAGATCATCACTTGCACCAATCAAAATTGGAAAAATTTTAAATTTTAGTAACAAAGAGGTAATTTCATAAAAAATTTCAATTGGAATTCTTTTGTTTAACCTACTTCCAGAACCACCCGGTACAATTAATACAATTTTTTTTTTTTCAAACTTTATTTTTTTTCTAAATAACCAAGATATATCGGGGTTTTTAAAAAATTTTATTTTTGACAATTTTAATTGATCTTTTTGCCTTTGGATAGTGTGCAAAGTGTTTCGATTTGGATTAGTATGAGTTAAATTGGAATATTTTCCTATACCGTTTATTTTACATTCTGACTTTTTAAATATTTTTAAGTAGTGTGATGATCTTTTTGAAGTCTGCAAATCAAAAACCTCATTATAGGTATGAATGTTAATTTTATTTTTTATTTGATAAATATCGTAAAAATAAAACAAAGATCTCTTTATTGTAATAATTTCTTCAAACCAGCATGTTTGTTTTAAAAACTTGTTAAATGGTACTTCTGTCAAAAGGGAAATTTTTTTTTTTGAATTTTTGAAAATTGAGTACATTGCACTTAATGAGAGAATAACATCACCAAGACCACCAAATTTAATAATTAAAATTTTTTTTCGCTTCAATTAATTCCTCATAAACTTTTATGGTTTTATCAAGCATTTGATTTAAACTGAATTTTTCTATGGTTCTTTTCCTCGCATTTTTTCCAATAAGATCTTTCTTTTCTTGTGGTAAATTTAAAACATGGATAATTTTATCTGCTAATAGTTCCGGGTTATCGGGATCTACTAGCCATCCAGAAACATTATTTTCAATTATCTCCCGTGAACCACCATGGTTTGAAGCGATAACTGGTTTAGTCATTGAGCAAGCTTCAGCAGAAACCCTACCAAATGCCTCAGGTTCAATAGATGTTGATAAAATAATATCTGCAAGTGAATATATAGCAGGCATATCAGAAATATTTCCTGAGAAAATAACTCTACTAGATAAGTCATACTTATTTATTTTTTTTTTAATTAAATCTTTAAAGGAATTTTTTTTGTGTTCAGATCCAACAAAAATAAGAATTGTATTTAATTTTTGTTCTTTTTTTAAAAGAATATTTAGAGCTTCAACTGCAACTCTGTGTCCTTTCCATGAAGTGATTCTTCCGGGTAATAAAATGATGTGGCATTTTTCAGGTATAGTAAATTTGTTAAGAATTCCCTCTTTCCTTTTTTGAGATACAGAATCCAAGTCGAAATATTTGTAATCAATTCCACGATTTATTTGTACAAGTTTATTTTTTATTTCTGGGAAGTGATGTCTAACATGATCATCAATAAATTTTGATATTGTAATAACTGTATCACCGTAAGTCATAACTTTGTTATATTTTTTCTTTATAAAATTTTCATTTCCACTGTATGTCCCGTGATATGTAGTCACATAAGGAATTTTCCTTTTTTTTATTTCAGAAGAAAAACAGAATGCTGGCCACCTGCTTCTTATGTGAATGAGATCAGGTTTAATTTCATCAATAAGTTTTCTAAATTTCCTTCTTGAGTAAAAAAAGTTAAGAATTCCTTTTTGGTCTATATTTATTTTAAAGTGACTAACTCCTTTATATTTATATCTCTCTGCCATTTCTCCACCGGCAGATATCAACACTGATCTGTATCCTCTTTCAGCAAGCTCTTTGGCTATATCCAAAGCACCTCTCTCGACACCTCCATTTATTTTTTCCAAAGAAGGTAATATTTGTAAAACAGTCTTCATGAAATTAATTTAAAAATACTTTTCAAGCCTAATTTATAATTTCTGTATTTAGGTGTCCAACCCAATATTTTTTTTATTTTACGATTACTGACTTTCTTATTATCTAAATAAAAACTTTTGGTTTTTTCATTCAGCTGTGGATCATCAAAATTAATTTTCTTAATATTTTTTATTTTTAAAAGCGAGGCTGCATATTTTACAATATCACTTGATTCACTTGGAAGATCATCAGTAATATTAAAAATCTCACCCGGAGTTTTTTGTTGCAAACTATTATGGATAGCACTTGCTATGTCCTCAACGTGAATTCTAGAAAAGAAATGATTCTTTTTTTTTATTTCAATTATTTCTGAATTACTGACTTTATCAAATACAGATCTTCCAGGACCATAAATTCCAGGAAGTCTGAAAATATGAATAGGAAGTCTGTTTTTCTCAAATAATTTCAGGTGATTTTCTTCTGCCTCAAGACGAAGCTGCCCACGTTTATTTGTAGGGTTAAGACTAGAGTTCTCATCTACCCAGTTCCCATTATGGTTGCCATAAACACTAGTTGAGGAAAAATATCCATACCATTTAAGTGTTTTTTTATTTGTTTTTATTAAATTAGTTAAGTTTTTTAAAACTATATCTCCGTTCTTGGATGGAGGAATTGAATTTAAAATAAACGATACATTGTCCATAAGAACTTTTTTGTTGCTTAAAAAATCTTTAAAATACATTCTTATTAAATTTGAGTTTTTATCCTCTTTTTGTTGAATAACCTTATTTTTGTGAGTACAAATAATTTCCCATGTTTTCGGGAGATAAGGAATTATAAATCTTGAACAATATCCAGCACCAAAAAAAATAAATTTCATCACAGATCAATTTTAATTTGTTTTTTTATCCAATCAAATGATGGATGGTTTGATAATTCTTTGTGCCAAATTAATTTTGTTTTTCTTTTATCTAGTTCAATAGGTAATTGTGATATTACAAAGTCATAATTATTTGCTATTCTCTCTGCAGTTTTAGATGGTAATGTAAGCAACAAAGATGATTCTTTGAGAATATGTGGTGCCATCGTAATTAAATCAATCCTGACAAAGATTTCTCTTTCAAGATTTAATTGACTTAGAGATCTATCTATAGGAGCTATAGGTGATCCTGCTGGTGCTACTCTTAAATGTTTTGATGAAAGATATTGTTTAATCGAAAGTTTTTTTTCTTCAGCCAGTCTGTGATTGCTGTTCATCATGCAAACATATTTTTCAGTAAACAATTCTATGGAACCAAATCTATTGGGAACTAACTCAAATCTTCCTATTGCAAAGTCTATATCGTTACTATCTAAAAGTTTTAATGCCTCCGAACCCTGCTCTGACCTGATTCTAAGAGAGGATTTTGGTGATTTGGTTTGCAAAAAATCAACAAGGTTAGGAATTATTAATGGAGCAACATCATCGGATATTGAAATTCTGTAAAGTTTTTCATCTGTTTTGGGATCAAAATTTATAGTCGACAACGCAAATTCAAGATCGTTTAAGGCTGCATTTACCGGAATAGATAATTCAACAGCCCTTGGAGTGGGTCGCATCCCTTTTGGGCCTCTAATAAATAAATCATCTTTAATTAAATAGCGAAGTCTATTAAGAGCATTACTCATCGCAGGTTGAGTTATGCCAATTTTTTTACTAGCCCGTGTAACATTTCTCTCTTCAAAAAGTGTTTTGAAAACAAAAAGTAAATTCATATCAAAATTTCTAATATTCATAATGTGAATTCTACCCAACTTTTATATTTTTTAAAGAAATTTCTAGAAGGGTTTTTTTTTAATTAATTTTAGAGTACATTTTAGTATTAACACTTAATATGTAGGTTACGGCTATGCTTGTAGTCTTTTTTTATTCTTTGATTCAAGGTTTCACTGAATTTCTTCCAATAAGCTCACAAGGGCACTTAATCCTTTTTAATCTTTATTTTAATATAAATGAAGCTGCTAATATCTCAATTTTAGAGGCAAATATTCTTGTACACCTTGGTTCCTTGTTTGCTGTTGTTATTTACTACTATAGAATTAATTTGAACCTATTACTTTCCATTAAGCACATACCAAGGCCAGATATAGATCAGAACTCAACTCTTTTAATTAATTTAATTGTTGCCACCATACCTGGATTAATATGTGGTTATTTTTTTGCTAAATTTTTTAATTATAACAATGATCTTCTAATTTTAATAATGGGAATAACAAGTATATTTTTCGGTATTATACTTTTTATTTTTGATAAATTTTGTTTGATGGTAAAAAGTATTAACGAAATCACTATTAAAAATTCTTTAGTCATTGGTATATTCCAATCATTTGCTTTGATTCCTGGTGTAAGTAGATCAGGCGCTGTTTTAACATCTCTTAGGTTAATGGGGTTTAACAGAAACTTTTCAGTTTTTTTTTCAAATTTATTAAGCATACCCGTTATACTTGGAGCTGTTATTTTTTTGCTGATTCAAAATGATAATATTTTAAGTTTCAATTCTTTTAATTATTATAAAATTTATTTAATTTTTTTTAGTTTTATCTCCTCTTTAATTTTTATTCACTTTTTTGTTTCATGGGTAAGAAAAGCTTCTTTAGCGATTTTTATGATTTATAGAATAATTTTTGGAATCTATCTAATTTACTTTTTTTTTAATATTTAAAGGTAATTATTGATGCCTGTTTCAATTCCTACTGGATGTTTCACAACATTCTTAAGATTGGCAAACCCTTTATGTGAAATACTATCATATTTTAATAGGGCAATCTGATCTGTTGTTAGCAATGGGTTGGGAAGAAGTTCTAAAAAGAAAGCCATAATTTTGGCTGTAAAAAAAGGAATGGGAAGATAAATTCTCTTTTTCTTCTTAAAGTTTAATATTATGTCAAAAATCTCAGCAAAATTTAGAACTGAAGGACCAGCTAGGTCAAAAGTTTTATTTCTTTTATTAATAACACTAATTAAAAATTTACATAAATCACCAACGTAAATAGGTTGAAATAAAACTTTTTTTTTAAAATTTAATATTTCAAAAAAATTTTTTGAAATATTAATCTCAGGAGTTCCAATAAGTGGTAAAAAGAAACTAAATTTAGACATATTGAAAAAAAAGTTTGTAAAATTATCCCCTTTTCCAAAAACAACACTTGGTCTAACAATTACTGAGTCTGGAAAGTTTTTTTTTAGTTCAATTTCTCCTAAATTTTTTGATACTGCGTATTTCGAATCTTTAATTTTATCAACATTTAAAGCCGAAACATGAATTAAATTTCTGACTTTGTTTTTCTTTGAACATCGTGCAATTATTTTTGGGATTTCTGAATGAACATAATTAAATTTTGATTTTTTACTTTCAGATAGTATCCCAACTAAGTTATACACTATATCACAATTTTTTGTTACTTCACTTATACTTTGATTATCATAATTAATATTATTGAAAATAACCTGGCCAGGCTCACTACCAAAAAAAAAATTTTTTTCTAATTTTTTTTTTTCTGGATACTATTTTAACTTGGCAAGATTCTTTACATAAATAGTTTGTTAGATGAGAACCAATAAAACCATTCCCTCCAAAAATCACAACCTTTTTACCTCTTAATCGCAAACTCATTTTTTTTAAGTATTTTTCTTGTATGTTAAGTTTTAAGTAATATCATAACTAATATTGTTCAAGAAATGAAAACTTTTAAATTTGGTGATATCAAGGTTTATCTGCATAAAAATGACCTTCCTGATTCTTTAAAACTTCCGAAAGAGATTGCAGTAGACACAGAAACAACAGGCCTTAATCTTTCTAGAGACAGATTATGTTTGGTTCAAATTGGATTCAATAACAAAGAATGTCATGCTGTTAAGTTCGACATAGAATATTTAAAAAAACAAAAGATTCCCAAAAATATTGTGAATTTATTTACAAATCAAGAAATACAAAAAATTTTTCATTTTGCCAGATTTGACCTATCAGTCATCAAAAAATTTTTTAATGTTCATTGTAATAATGTCTTTTGTACAAAAATTGCCTCAAAACTTGTTAGAACATATACTGACAAACATGGTCTTAAAGACCTTTGTAAAGAATTGTTAGAAAAAGATCTCAATAAAACTCAACAATCTTCTGATTGGTCAACAGAAAACTTATCATCTAACCAAATTAAATATGCCATTAATGATGTAATTCATTTATTCGAACTTAAAAAAATTCTCACTTCTATGTTAAAGAGAGAAGATAGATTTGAAATTTCAAAAAAATTATTTAACTTTCTTTCTTCCAGAATAGAGCTTGATCTCATGGGATGGAATGATATTGATATATTTTCTCATTAAAAATGAATTTTTCCGTAGGACAAAAAGTTATTGATATTGAAATTAAAGCTCTGAACTTGATGAAAAAGAGCATTTCGAAAGATCAGTTTGAACTGGCAGTTAGTATTCTTTTTAAAACTTCAGGAAAAATAATTATAGCAGGAATAGGCAAGAGTGGGCATATAGCCTCAAAAATAGCATCAACTTTCTCCTCAATTGGCGCATCATCATTTTTTTTACATCCATCAGAGGCTAATCATGGTGACCTTGGGATGGTTACAAAAAAGGACTGTGTGATTCTTATTTCTAATTCTGGAGAAACGTCTGAACTAATTAACTTAATTCTACATTGTAAGAAGCTAAACATTCCAATTGTTTCGATAACCAGTGAAAAAAAAAGTACCCTTTCTAAAGAATCTTCAGCGAAGTTAATTATTCCTAAAAATATTGAAGCTTGTCCACTGGAATTAGCGCCCACAAGTTCAACTACATGTACATTAGTTTTAGGTGATGCTCTTGCTATATCAATTTTAAAGAAAAAAAACTTTACCTCGAAAGATTTTCATGAACTTCATCCTGGAGGTAAACTTGGCAGAATGCTTCTAAAAGTAAGTGAAATAATGAAAACAAAAAAATTAATACCGCTTATCGATGAGAAAAAAAAAGTAAGTGAAGCCATTCTTGAAATGACATCAAAAGGTCAAGGATGTGTTGGGGTAACATCAAAAAAAAATGGAAATTTAATAGGGATTATTACCGATGGTGATCTCAGGAGGCATATGTCCTCAGACCTTCTAGATAAAAACGTAACAGAAATTATGACAAACAAACCTAAGACTTTAAATCCTGATATTTTAGTTTCAGAGGTAATAAACCTGATGAATGCCCAATCAATTACTAATTATTTCATAACTAAAAAAAAAAAACCTTTAGGTATTATCCATTTACACGATATTCTTAAATAAACATAATGAAATACTCTTTTTTAATTAAATCACTAAAATATTTTTTAATTTTTTTATCTTTAATTATTTTAACACTTCTTGTTATTAAGGGTATCTTGCAAAGAGGAAACAATAATAAAAGTATAATTACATTTGAAAGTGAAGAAATAAACTCTACTGCCCAAATACTTAAAAATCCACTTTTCATGGGCCTGGACAAAAAACAACAACCTTTTAAAATTTCAGCTGATAAAGCAATTAGATACAATGTAAATGAAAATATTTTCAATCTAGAAGAACCAACAGGTGAAATCGAGACAAATTCTGAAAAATTTTTTGTTTTTGGAAACTCTGGTGTATTTGACAATAATAAACAAACTCTGGTTATTAAAGGAGAGGTTGAATTTACAAATAAAATTTCAATGGAATTTAAGACTGCCGAGGCAAAGTTTGATTTTAAAAAGCAAGTTCTGATTGGAGATAAATCGGTTGTAGGGAAAAAAAAAGATTCCACTATAAAGTCACAAGGATTCAAAATATTTAATAAAGAAAATAAAATAATATTTACTGGCAAATCTCATCTTAGCTTAAAATAATAAATAAAATGCTTCGTATTTTACTTATATTAGCCCTTTTTGTTTCTCCCACTCTCTCACAACAGTTAATTGATAATAAAAAAGAAAATCCATTAGAAATATATGCAGAAGATGCCATTGAATGGCACAAAAATGAAAAAAAATATTTAGCCCTTGGAAATGCAAAAGCGAGTAGTGGGTCAATGTCCTTAACCTCTGATAAAATTGAGGCTTTTTATGACGAGCAAGATGATTCTGCAATGGACATACAGTTGGTGAAAGCACATAAAAAAGTTACAATCACTGATAAAAAAATTAAAATAGTGGGTGGAAATCTAGCAGAATATAACTTAAAGAAAGATCATTTTTCAATTTTTGGAAAAAATCTTCTCCTTACTTCTGAAAAGAATCTTTTAAAATCAAATAAAAAAATGGAATATTGGAGGTCAAAAGGAATTGCGGTGGCAACAGGAAAAGCAACTGCAGTAAAAGAATCAGAATTTGTAATTAAAGGAGAAAAACTTGTGTGGTACATTGATGAGACAGAAAATAAAATGAATATAAAAAAAATTATAGGTTTCAACAATGTCTCAATTAGAACAAATAATGAAGTAGCATTTAGTGACAAAGCTCTCTATAATAGAAGCAGTGGTGTATGTAAACTATATGGTAATGTTAAACTTCAAAAAGGTTCGAGTTTTTTAACTGGTGAATATGCAGAAGTTGATTTAAACAAAGGCATAAGCAAGTTGCTACCAGCACCAAATCAAAATAACCTTAATGAAAATAGAGTTAGAGCTTTAATTGATAAAAATGAGGAATATGAAATCAATGAATAATCAAATTAATATTCCATTTGTAGCCATACATAATGAGGGTTTGGATATTCATAATATTTCTAAAACCTACAATAGAAAAAAAGTAGTTAACAATGTTTCAATTAAGCTTAATAGAGGTGAGTCAGTAGCTTTATTAGGACCGAATGGAGCTGGAAAAACCACCTTATTTTACATGATAACTGGTCTTATTTCTCATGATACAGGGTCAATCTTATTAGATAAAAAAGAAATTTCATCATTTCCAATGTACAGACGCTCAAAATTAGGAATTGGTTATTTACCTCAAGAATCCTCAGTTTTTAGAGGGCTGAATGTTGAAGAGAACATTTTAGCAGTTCTTGAAAAGTCATCAAATAATGATGATGAAAAAAAAAAGGATCTTGAAAAATTGCTATCTGAATTTGGAATTGAACATGTCAGAAACTCACCTTCTTTATCATTGTCAGGAGGCGAAAGAAGGAGATTAGAAATTGCGAGATGTATGGCCTCAAAACCTAACTTTGTATTACTTGATGAGCCTTTGGCTGGAATTGACCCAATAGCGATTCAAGATATTAAAAATTTAATTCAAAATTTAAAAAATAATAATATTGGTGTTTTAATCACAGATCATAATGTAAGAAGCACACTGGAAATAGTGGACAGAGCCTACATCATATTTGAAGGAAAAGTTCTTTTTGAGGGAAAACCTGATGAAATTGTCAATAATAAGAATGTAAAAGCATTTTACTTAGGTCAAAATTTTTAAATGGAAAATAAAATCTCCATCTCTGGAAAACAAACAAAAATTGGATCCTCCCTTCAAGATTATGCAAGGAAAATATTAACTCTGACCCTTAAAAAATACTTTGATGATTTTGTGAGTTCTAGTATTTTATTTTCTAAAGATACATTTAATTTTAAATGTGAAATAAGCATTCACTTAGAAAGTTCAATTTTTGTAAAATCAAACTCCTTAAGTAATGACGCATATGGTGCTTTTAATCTGGCTAACGAAAAAATTAAAAAGAGGATCCGACGTTATCACAGAAAACTTATAGATCACAGAGCAAACAATTCAAAAAAAATTAAGAATCTTCAGGCAAATGAATATATAATTAAAGATTCTGAAAAATTTAAAGAAACTAGTTTACATGAAGATCCTGTTATTATAGCAGAATCAGAGGAATTAATTAAAACATTGTCTGTAAGTGAAGCAATCATGTTGATGAATTTAAATGATCAAAATGCAATTTTCTTTAAAAATATAAATAATAAACGACTTAATATTCTCTTCAGAAGGCCTGATGGCAATATAGGTTGGCTAGATCCAAAAAAGTGAAATGAAGTTTACTGAATTCCTTAGTCTAGAATCAATATTTGTAGACATCGAAGCAGATAGTAAAAAAAATGTTTTTAAAATCTTAGGTAATCTTTTTGCAAAAAAAAATGCGTCACTTGCTTCAACAATAATAAACAGACTAAATGAAAGAGAGCGTCTTGGAAGTACTAGTGTTGGTAATGGCGTTGCAATACCTCATACAAAGGTTGGAGAACTAAAACAAACAATGGTAATTTTTTTAAAACTACAAAATGGAGTCGACTTCGCGGCAGAGGATGATAAAAATGTTGATTTAGTTTTTTCCATTATTGCACCGGAAAGCTCACAATCGGAACACTTGCTAATACTTTCATCTATTTCTAATTTTCTTAGAAAAAAATCGAATGTAGATGATATCCGAAAGCTGGAGTCTGCCAAAGAAATATATTCTCTTCTTTCAAAATCTTAATGAAGACTCATATATCTAAGTCCAGACTGTAATATTGCTGCAATTGCAGCTTCTCTTGAATCAAAGGCTGCTAAAAGTGTACCATCAGAACAATAAACTGAAAAAATGTCTGTGCTAAAATGATCATTTTGTTGAATTTCTTTTTTTACGAAAGCACACGTTGAATTTTCATCATTAACCATAAGCTCAGCTTCAATATTATTTTTGTCGATTTGATTTACCATTTTCCAAACTTATTAATTTTTCGTTTTCTTTTTTAGAGGTATCTTTAATCTCTATTTTTTTCGATTCTTCAGAATTTATTGGCTGAGATAAATCTACAGAAAGTAATCCATTTTCCATTGAAGCTCCTTCTACTTCTATCCCCTCAGCAAGAACAAAATTTCTTTGGAATTGTCTTGTAGCAATTCCTCTATGTAAAAAAATTCTTTCGTCACTATCATCTCTCTTAAAACCTTTAATTTGAAGTTGGTTTCCTTCAAGATTTATTTCTAGATCTTGTTTATCAAATCCAGCAACTGCAACTGTAATTCTTAATAAATTTGATGAGATTTGTTCAATATTGTAGGGAGGATATGAGTCTGTTGACAACTTTGAAATTCTGTCAATGGTTCTTTCGAATTGTTCAAATCCTAAGAGAAAGGGGCTATTAAAAACTGACATCCTATTCATAGATCCTCATTAATTGAGCGATAAATTATGAACCTTTAAAAGCGTTCATAATAATATGTATATTAGAAATTTCTAATTTTCAACTAATTTTTTAAAGTTACTTGTCCACCAATTAATTTATAAATATTCTGGTGGAGCTGGACGGGATCGAACCGACGACCTTCTGAATGCCATCCAGACGCTCTCCCAACTGAGCTACAGCCCCGTAATTTTATAATTAATCTGATTTTATAAAGTCACCAACATTCTTAATATCCTCACCAACTCCTGATACTACGCCACCAATAGTTCCGCAGGATGATAATATAAAAAAAACTATAAAATATTTTAAAACCTTGGACATTAATTAAGTATTATATTTAAAAATTTATTACTATAAATTGTATTTAAAAGGAGTTTTAATTCGGAAATAAGCAATCCAAATTTTATTCCTTTCTATCAATTTCTATCATATCTTCCACAGAATCGTCATCCGAATCATCCTGAATGTTTTCTTCAACTTCAATCTGTTCAATTTCAATTTCGTTTTCCACTGGCGTAGCTTGAATTTTTGCAGATTTGGGTGGCCTACCTCTCTTAGAAACGTTTGTAAGTAAAGATGTTAATTCATAGCCACAATTTGGACAAACTATTGGTGATTTTCCAAAATCAAAAAACAAAGTACTGCATTGTGTACATTTTCGTTTGGCACCTTTTTCAATATCTTCCATTTAACAATTCCCTTAATGTGTTAAATACACTATAAATCAATAAACAATGAAGAATATTTTTACTCTTAAATCATTAAAAAGTAAATCCCTTATTGGTAAATTATCTGTTCCAGGTGATAAATCAATTTCCATAAGAGCACTCCTCATTTCATCTCTTTGTTTTGGGAACACAAAAATTACAAACCTTTTAGAATCTGATGATGTATTAAATACCCTCAAATCCCTTAAAAATCTTGGCATAAAAATATCTAAAAGGAAAAACTTTTATGAAGTTTATGGTAATGGTGGTTTTTTTTGTAGTCCAAAAAAAAAATTATTCTTAGGAAATTCAGGAACCGGACTTCGTCTACTTGTTGGCTTACTTTCCACTCGACAAGTTGAAGCATCCTTTACTGGGGATAAGTCTTTATCAGCTAGACCAATGATGAGAATAATTGAACCATTAATAAAAATGAACTCCTCAATTGAACACAACGATGGCTACTTGCCAATTAAAATTTTTAAAAATGATGCATTCTCCATTCCTATTAATTACTCCCTTAAAATTGGTTCTGCGCAAGTAAAAAGTGCAATCTTGTTAGCTGCTTTAAATATTAATGGAACCACAAAAATCAAGGAAAAGTTTCCTAGTCGAGACCATACAGAAATTCTTCTTGAATTTTTAGGTGCCAAAATTAAAAAAAAAAAAATATAATTTCCTTGGAGTCACCTAATTTTTTAAAACCCAAAGATATCTCAATACCTGGAGATTTTAGTTCAGCATCATTTATTATTGTGGCAGCTTTAATAACTAAACAAAGTAGAGTTACTTTAGTAAATGTAGGGTTAAACCACTTTAGAATAGGGCTTATTGAAATACTAAAAAGAATGAATGCAAATATCAAAATTAAAAATAAGAAAAAAATTAATGGCGAATTAACTGGTGACATTACTGTGGAAAGTTCTGATTTAGTTTCCACAAGCGTAACATCTAAAATAGTTCCCAGGCTAATTGATGAACTACCAATTTTATTTGTTGCTGCCTCATACGCAAAAGGGGTATCAATATTTAAAGGAATTGAAGAACTTAAGTTCAAAGAAAGTGACAGGCTAACAACAATGGCAGAATCTCTTGAAAATGCTGGTGTTGACATAAGTATTAAAAATAATTCACTTATAATTAAAGGAGAAAAAAAACAGCAGGGTGGAAACTTTGTTATAACAAAACATGATCACAGAATAGCTATGTCAATGTTAATTTTTGGCTTAGCTTCAGAACAAGGTATAAAAATAGATGAGTCTAAAATGATAAAAACATCTTTTCCAGAATTTAAAAATATTTTAAATTCCATAAATGCAAAAGTAGAGCATGTTCAAAAATAAAAAACCAGTTATTGCAATTGATGGTACAGCTGGCTCTGGCAAAGGTACGTTAGCAAAAAAATTGGCTTCTCATTTCTGTTTTGATCACCTTGATAGTGGAATTCTTTACAGAATTTTTGCCCATGAAATTCTCAACAAAAATCTAAAAATTAGGGATATTGATACTATTAACATAGACCTTAACTTAATTTTAAATAAAAAAAAGCTAAAATCTATGAAACTTAGATCTGAAAAAATTACTAAATTTTCATCAGAAATTGCAAAGGAAGAAAAAGTCAGAAAAAAACTAATTTTTATCCAAAGGGAGTTTTCTAACTATCCACCAACAGGAATTGGGTCAGTAATAGACGGAAGAGATATTACAAGTGTAATAACTCCAAATGCGGAAGCAAAGTTTTACATAGATGCTGATATAAAAATAAGAGCCAAAAGAAGGCAACATCAATTAAAATTGGGAGACAGCTCTTATTATGAAGTTTTAGAACAATTAAAAAATAGAGATTTAGAGGATATGAATAGAACATTATCACCATTAAAAAAAACTACAGATAGTTTTTATTTAAATACTACAAAATTAGATGAAGAAGAATCATTCCATATCGCTCGCGACTATATAAAAAAAAAGCTGAATTTTAATTAGTGATTGCATAAAAGCCTAAAATTTTGTACACATTTATGGATTTTAATAGAGGAAATTATATTGGAAGAAAACTTTAGCGATCTCTTAGAAAAAAGCTTGTCTGAATTCAAGTACAAAGAAGGACAAATAATTAAAGGAACTGTACTATCTATTGTAAATGATACAGTCGTAGTTGATGTAGGACTTAAATCTGAAGGAAGAATTCCAATAAGAGAGTTTCATTCTCCTGGTGAAGATCATAATGTTAAAATAGGAGAAAGGTATGATGTCTACTTAGAAAAGCTAGAAAATAAAGAAGGTGAGGCACTTCTCAGTCGTGAAAGAGCTAGGAAGGAGGAGTCCTGGAGTAATCTAGAAAGACTCCAAGATTCTAACCAACAAATAATGGGAGTTATTACTGAAAGAGTCAAAGGTGGTTTTGCAGTTGATATCAATGGTGCACTAGCTTTTTTGCCAGGAAGTCAAGTAGATCTGAAACCAGTAAAAGATATTTCGCCTCTTCTCAATAAACCACAGCCAATGGTTATTCTGAAAATGGATAAAATAAGAGGAAACATTGTTGTTTCAAGAAGGGCCTTACTAGAGGAAACTAGAAAGGCAGACAGATCAAAACTTCTCTCTGATATTTCAGAGGGTGATAAGCTTAAAGGATCAATTAAAAATATTACTGATTACGGTGTTTTCGTAGATCTAGGAGGTATGGATGGACTAATCCATGTAACTGACCTTTCGTGGGAAAGAGTAAATCACCCTTCAGAAAAGTTTAAGATAGGAGAAGAAATTGAAGTAATTGTCACTAAATATGATAAGGAAAACAATAGAATTAGTTTAGGACTCAAACAATTAACTGAAGATCCTTGGAAAAATGTTGATGAATTGTATGAAGTTGGAAAAAAAATAAAATCTAAAATTTCAAATGTAGCTGATTATGGAGCCTTTGTTCAATTAGAAAAAGGTGTAGAAGGTCTAATACATAATTCTGAACTAAGCTGGGTCAACAAGAATGTTCATCCTAACAGTTTGGTTAAAGTTGGTGATGAAGTTGAAGTTATGATTCTTGAAATCGATCATTCCAAAAGAAGAATTAGCCTTGGAAGAAAACAATGTTTGGAGAATCCATGGCAAAAGTTTGCGGATAATAACAAAAAAGGTGATGTCATAAATGGTAAAGTAAAAAATCTTACAGATTTTGGTATTTTTGTTGAATTAACAACTGACTTGGATGGATTAATTCATTTATCTGATATTTCTTGGGAAGAACCTGGAGAAATTGCCATAAAGAAATTCGAAGTTGATCAACCTGTAAAATTCAAAATTCTGGAGATTGATTTAGATAAAGAGAGAGTTTCACTTGGTATTAAACAATTAACTAATGATCCTACAAAATCAGACAAGCTTTTTAATAAAACTGTGACTGGTATAATTGAAAAAATTGAAAAAGATAAGATAACAGTAAAATTTGATGAAAATAAGAGTGGTTTTATAAAAAAAAATAATCTTGCTAAAGCAAAAGCAGAACAAAACACTGAAAGATTCGCTGTTAAAGAAAAAATTGATGCTAAAGTTATAAAAAAGTCATCCAAAGACAATCTTTATGAATTGTCGGTCAAAGATCTTGAGATACAAGAGGAAAAAGATGCACTCAAAGAGTATGGTTCATCATCATCAGGAGCTAGCATTGGTGACATAATAGGCGCAGCTCTGGATAAAAATAAAGAAACAGAAAAAAAACAAAATAAGAATAATGATGAAGAGTAAAGACTCTTTAATTAATTATTTAAAAAAAAGAAAAAGAAACGCCTTTATTGTATTGGGAATATTTTTATCCTTATCAATTTTTCTTTCACTTGGAAACGCTAATTTTTCAAAAAAAAGTATTATTGCCAAAATAAACCTTGAAGGGATAATAAATGATAAGAAAGAATTTATTAGACTCCTAGAAGAAACAGCTGTCGACAAAAATATCAAGGGTCTTCTGGTAATTATTAATAGTCCGGGAGGAACATTTGTGAGTAGTAAAGAAGTTTTTGATGCCTTAGAAAGAGTTAGCAAAGAAATGCCAACAACTGCTTACATGAGAGAGATGGGCACTTCAGGAGCTTATCTAGCTTCTCTAGGGGTTGATAAAGTTTTTGTCAATCATGGTACAATTACAGGTTCAATTGGTGTTATTCTTCAAACAGCTGAATTAACATCTTTGCTTAATAAGATAGGCATTGACCCTATAATAATTAAAAGTGGAAAGTTTAAAGCAACACCCAACCCATTAGAAGCTTTTGATTTTGAAAGTCAGAATTATATGGAAAAAATTGTTGTGCAACTTCAAGAAGAATTTATTGATTTAGTAAAAAAAAAAAGAAATCTAGACAAAAAAAGTGTTGAGAAAATTGCAGATGGAAGAATCTTTACAAGTAAAGAAGCATTAGATTTAAATCTTGTTGACTATGTAGGTAACGAAATGGATGCAATTAATTGGCTAAAAAAAGAAGGTGATTTAGATGAATTTACTGAAATAATAGAATTGAACAACAAAAAATCCCTTTTTGATTTTTTAAAACTTAGTGTAATTAAAAATTCTCTTAATCATTTTAAATTAAATTTAAATAATGGTATATTAGCAATTTGGGTACCCGGTTTATGAAAAAATCAGATATATTAGACAGACTGGAAGAAAAATTTGACTATCTACCAAAAAGAGAAGTAGAAAGAACACTTGAAAAAGTTTTACAATTTTTCTCGGCGAACTTAGCAAAAGGAAATAGAATTGAAATAAGAGATTTTGGAACTTTCTCTCTAAGATTAAGAAAGTCAAGAGTTGGAAGAAACCCCTCATCTGGAAAAAAAATTGAAATTAACGAAAAATATTTTGTACATTTTAAACCAGGTAAAAAACTAAAAGATTTAGTTAATGAGAAATAATTTGAAAAAAATATTTGGACTCATTTTTTTTTTTTTTTTTTAATTTTTTTCCTGTTTTTTTCAGTAACTAATAAATTTTTAATAAAAATAAATCTTTTTCCATTCCCAATATTTATTGAATTACCATTTTATATTTACACTTTAGTGGTTCTTTTTATAGGTTTTATTTTTAGTATTATTTTTCTATTTTTAAAAAAAGTTTTTAAATGATTTATAAGAAAAAGATTTTTTGTGCTCTCGATTTTAGTGATATTGATCAGACCATAAATTTCACAAAAATAATTCAACCACATATAGGAGGTATAAAACTAGGTTTAGAATTTTTTTGTAAGAATGGTCCAGAGGGAGTAGAAAAACTAAAAAAATTTGAACTACCTATTTTTTTAGATTTGAAACTTCATGATATACCAAACACTGTAACAAAAGCTGTAAAAAATATTATTAAATTATCTCCAGAATACCTCACAGTGCACTTAAGTGGTGGTAGAAAGATGATTGAAGAACTGGTAGAAGTAAAAAAGAGAACTAAAATAATTGGAGTTTCAATGTTAACTAGTTTAGACAAAAATGATTTAAAGGATTTTGGAATTTCTTGCACAGAAGAATTGTACATTGAAAATCTAATGAAAGTTGGAGTATCATCAAAAATTGACGGTATAGTAACATCTGCTAATGAAGTAAAAAAACTTAAAGAAAAATTTAACAAATTAATTTATGTAACCCCTGGTCTTCGTTTACCAGATGAAAATTCCGAAGATCAAAAAAGGATTGCAACTCCAGGAAAGGCTATTAAAAATGGTTCATCAATCCTCGTGATAGGTCGAACAATTACAAACTCAAATGATCCCATATCTTCAATTAAAAAAATAGTTAGAAACATTGAAAATGAGCAAAAGAACCCAAGTTAAAATTTGTGGAATCAATACGCCTGAATCAGCGATAGCAAGTAGTGAGGCTGAATTTATAGGTTTTGTATTTTACCAAAAATCTCCAAGATTTGTCTCTGCATTCCAGGCAAAAGAAATTTCAAATTTTTTAAAAAAAGATCAAAAAAAAGTTGGTCTTTTTGTAAATTCAGAACTAAATTTAATAAAACATATTACGGAATTTGTAAAACTTGATTTGATTCAACTTCATGGGAACGAAACCATAGATGATATTAAATTAATAAAAAATGAATTAAATAAACCTGTAATAAAGGCGATACCAGTTCAAACGATCGATGATATTAAAAGTTCACAAAAGTTCCAAGATGTTTGCGATATGTTGCTTTTTGACACAATGACAAAAAAAAATGTTTATGGAGGTACGGGTTCAACATTTGACTGGAATCTATTAAAAAATTTTAAGTCAAAAAAGCATTGGTTGCTTGCTGGTGGAATAAATATTAGTAATGTTAAAAAAGCTATTTTTATTACTAAAACACCTATTGTTGATATTTCAAGTGGTGTTGAAAAAGAAAAAGGAATTAAGTGTAAAAACAAAATTAAACAACTTATAAAATATTTAAATGAAAATGAAATCTAATAAGAATAAAAAAATTAACTTTCATAAATTTCCAGACAAACATGGAAGGTTTGGAAAGTTTGGAGGACGGTTTGTAGCTGAAACTTTAATGCCATTACTCATTGAAGTTGAAAAACAATATAAACTTGCAAAGAAATCTAAAACTTTCAATGATGAATTGAATTATTACTTTAAGAATTACATAGGAAGGCCTAGTCCATTATACTTTGCAAAAAGATTATCAGAAAAATTAAATGGTGCTAAAATTTATTTTAAAAGAGACGAACTAAATCACACAGGGGCCCACAAGATTAATAATTGCGTAGGGCAAATCCTTCTTGCACAAAGAATGGGGAAAAAAAGAATAGTTGCCGAAACTGGGGCTGGACAGCATGGTCTTGCGACCGCAACAGTGTGTGCATTATTTAATCTAAAATGCATCGTTTATATGGGGGAAACTGACATAAAAAGGCAAGCGCCCAACGTTTTTAAAATGAAACTTCTTGGTGCCGAAATCAAATCTGTAAAATCTGGCACAGCAACTCTAAAAGATGCGATGAATGAAGCTTTAAGAGATTGGGTTTCAAATGTTTCTGATACGTTTTATGTTATAGGGACTGTCGCTGGCCCCCATCCATATCCAATGATGGTAAGAGATTTTCAGTCAATTATTGGAAAAGAGGCTAAACAACAAATACTTAAAGCTGAAGGGAAACTTCCAGATATTCTGTTAGCTTGCATTGGTGGTGGATCAAATGCACTTGGTCTTTTCTATCCTTTCTTAAACTACGAAAAGGTAAAAATAATTGGGGTTGAAGCTGCTGGAAAAGGTATAGAAACCCACAAACATGCAGCTTCGCTTTCAAAAGGAAAACCTGGTTTTCTTCATGGAAATTTTACATACTTACTTCAAGATGATAATGGACAAATTTTGGATGCACATTCAATCTCAGCTGGATTAGATTATCCAGGGATAGGTCCAGAACATTCTTGGCTTAAAGACATGGGCAGAGTAAAATATGTTAGTTCTAAAGATACTGAAGCTCTAGAAGCATTTAAATTGTGTTGTAGTCTTGAGGGAATAATTCCTGCTTTAGAACCTTCTCATGCCTTGGCTTTTCTTCTTAGATATAAGAAAAATTTAACAAAAAAAACAATTGTTATAATGAATATGTGCGGAAGAGGTGATAAAGATATTTTTGCAATTTCTAAATATTTAGGTGTAAATTTTTGAAATGGAAAATAGATTAGAAAAAAAATTTTTAGAGCTTAAAAAAAATGATAAAAAAGCCCTAGCTTGCTTTGTTACAGTTGGTGATCCAAATACTAGAATTTCAGAAAAGATTATCAATTCCCTACCTACTTTTGGTGCTGATATAATTGAAGTGGGGCTACCTTTCTCTGATCCAATGGCTGATGGGCCTACAATACAAAAATCAAGTTTGAGAGCTATTAATGCTGGCATAAATATTTTTAAAACTTTCAGGATTTTAAAAAACTTTAGAAAGAAAAATAATGTCACTCCAATAGTTTTAATGGGATATTTTAATCCAATATTTCAATTTGGTTTAAAAAATTTTTTTTATGAAGCTAACAAATGTGGAGTTGACGGAATTATAATTGTCGATTTGCCTCCTGAGGAAGACGATTTACTTCAAAAATTTTTAGAAACTAATAAAGTTCATAATATTAGATTAATTGCACCAACAACTAAGCCTGAAAGAATTAAAAAAATATCAAAATCCTCAAAAGGATTTTTATATTATGTATCAATAATGGGTATTACTGGCACAAAAAAGCCCAGTATTAATTCTGTAAAAAAATCCGTAGACTCAATAAAAAAAATTACAAAACTTCCTGTTTTAGTGGGATTTGGAATTGACAGTTCTAGTCAAATTTCTCAATTTAATAATTTTGCTGATGGATGTGTTGTTGGTTCAGCAATAATTAAGTTAATTGAAAATTCAGTTGATAAAAAACTTAATGACAAACAAATTTTAGATAGTATAAAAAATTTCTTAATAAAATTGACTAAAAAATGATAATCTAGATTTATGAATTGGATAACAAATTTTGTAAGACCAAAACTTCAAGCTTTTGTTGGTAAAAAAGAAGTTCCAGAAAACCTTTGGGAAACTTGTTCTAAATGTTCACAAATGATTTTAAAAAAAGAGCTTCAAAATAACTTATATGTCTGCAAACATTGTGACTATCACTTTAGAATAAGTGCTAAACAAAGATTAGAACTTTTATTTGGCAGTAATTTTATTATTATGGATACGCCTAGAATCAAAGCAGATCCACTAAAATTTAAAGATAATAAAAAATATTCTGAGCGATTGAAAGATGCTCAAAAAAAAAATAGTGCCAATGATTCTGTAATTGTTGCTTCCGGTACACTTGGGAATATCAAATTAGTAACAGCTATTTTTGACTTTAATTTTCTTGGAGGATCAATGGGTATGGCTGCTGGTGAAGCTATAATCTCAGCATGTCAATATTCGAAATCAAACAATTTACCACTTGTAATTTTCAGTTCATCCGGTGGAGCTAGAATGCAAGAGGGAATTTTGTCTTTAATGCAAATGCCAAGGACAATAATAGCTGTAAATTCTCTTTCTAAAACAAACCTCCCTTTTATTTCTGTATTAACTGACCCAACAACAGGGGGTGTATCTGCTTCTTTTGCTATGATAGGAGATATAATTATAGCTGAAAAAGATGCAACTATTGGTTTCGCTGGAAGCAGAGTTATTGAAGAAACTATAAAAGAAAAACTGCCACAAAATTTTCAAAAATCAGAGTATTTAATTGAAAAAGGCATGATTGACATGGTTGTTCATAGAAAAAGTTTGAATAAAAAAATCTCTAGTATTTTAGAGTTTCTTTTATAAATTTTTTTATAGATAGAGTGGATAAATCAAAAAAAATTTTAAAAAGGTTAGAATTACTTCATCCCAAAAAAATTGATTTATCTCTAAATAGACTTAGAAAACTTTTAGATAAGCTTAATAACCCTCAATTCAAACTTCCTCCAATAATTCATATAGCCGGAACCAATGGTAAAGGCTCTGTAATCTCATATCTAAGGACAATTTATGAAGAAAGCGGTTTTAAAATTCACACGTACACCTCACCTCATCTCATAAGATTTAATGAGAGAATAAGGTTAAACTCTAAACTTATAACTGATAAGTATTTAAGTGCTCTCCTTGAAGAATGTGAAGAAAAAAATAATGGAGAAGCAATAACCTTTTTTGAAATAACTACAGCAGCGGCTTTTTTAGCATTCTCGCGAAAAAAATCTGATCTGATTTTACTTGAAACTGGTCTTGGTGGTAGATACGATGCAACTAATATTATTGAAGATTCAATTTGTTCTGTCCTAACACCAATTTCCATGGATCATATGAATTTTTTAGGTTCTAGTTTAATAAAAATTGCCAACGAAAAAATTGGAATTTTAAAAAAAGACTCATCAGTTATATTATCAAAACAAAAAACTTCCGTTCGTGAATTAGTTAGAACCCAAGCCAAAAAAAAGAATATTAAGCTTTATGAAGAGGGTAGAGAATGGGAAATTTTAAAAAGATATAAGAACTCATTTAAAATGAGGTTTAATGAAAAGATTTTTGAATTTGTAAAGCCTAACCTTCATGGCACCCATCAGATTGATAATGCTGGAGTTGCCATAGCGACAATATTTGCTCTTAACAATTTATCAGTAAATAATAATCAAATAAATAAGGCTATCCAAAAAGTCAACTGGCCAGGGAGGTTACAAAAATTAAATAGAGGCAAACTTCAAGAAATTATAGGAAAAAATTTTGAGATCTGGGTAGATGGGGGACATAATATTCATGCTGCAGAAATAATTTCTTCAGAAATTAAAGTATGGGATCAACAAAAAATAATTTTAATTTTAGGAATGATCTCAGGAAAAGACCCCATAAAATTTTTAAAAAAAATTGGTAATACAATTTCATTATTAATTTTATTACCAATTGATGATCATCAATATATTCATCCATATGAAATTAAAGAAAATATCAATAAAAGTAGTATAAATAATATTGAAATTGAAACATGTTTAAATATTTATGATGCACTAAATTTAATATTAGAGAGATTTTCTAAGGGAAAAGTTTTGATTTGTGGGTCATTGTATTTAGCCGGACAGATATTAGAAAATGATGGTTTTAAGATAAAATAATTTCATATTTTTGAGTTAATCCATTCAACTAAATCTCCCTTCGACAACAATCCCACTTTCGTATCAATTAATTCTCCGCTATTAAATAATAATAAAGTTGGAATACTTCTTATCGAATATTTCATTGCTAACTCTTGATTATCATCTAGATTTACTTTGGCTACTTGTATTTTACCAGTGAGATCATTAGAAATTTCTTCGAGTATTGGAGTAAGCATTTTGCATGGACCACACCATTCAGCCCAAAAGTCAACCAGTAATGGCGTTTTACAAATTGAAACTTCATTATTAAAGTTATCATGGTTTAAATTTTTAATATCTGTCATTTTTTTCTCCAAAAGATTTATCCAAACAATTTTTTTGATAAATTCGAATCAAATTTTAAAGGCCTTGGATTTAGTTGTTTATAATAATCATTTAAAAAATTTATGTAAATATTATATTGCTTTAATTGCATAGAAAGATTTGAATCATCACCTTTTTCCTCGATTTCCAGTGAAATAGTATCTGCCTCCTCCATTGCTCCAGGAAGAGTTAAAAATTTTTGTTTTTGTAAAGAATTTAATCTTTCTGAAACTTTTTTATGAAGATGTAAAAATACTTTTTTAGGAAGTTGTTCAGGATTATTTCTAAAAATATGCTTGGCTGCAAAAAATCTAAGTCTTTGATCTCTAAACTGCTCTGCATAATTCCACTTTTTTTCCCAAGTTTCATTATGAAAGTTTTGCATAATTAAAGAGTCATTATAATTTAGGTTTTGGGAATAAATAGTATCCTCCTCAAAAATGGTTTCTTGACTTTGATTATCCAAATAATCAATTGACTCCTTGTGTAATATATTTCTCAAGTTATTTAAAAAGTTTTCCTCTTCAAGCATACTACATTTAATTTCAAGTTCTTCTTTGGTAAATTGTGAGTAAGGATTAATTTGCATAGCATAAGATTTATCAAGTATATTAGGTTGTTTATTAATCTTAATTTTACGAAAAAAACTTTTTTTTTTATATTCATCTTTCAATTCCGGCTCTGAAAGATTAATTAAATTATCAACATCATATTTCATATCAAATCCGATTATTTGATTTTTGTAAGCAGGATGTTTAAACAGTTTTTTTACTAGATATATTTTGTGATTGTTAAAAAGATAATTATGTAATGTGAATAAATTATTTATTTCAATTTTTTCCTCAACTTTTTTTGAAACCGAGTTTTGGAGGAAAATCTCAAAAAATTCTCCACTTTTTTTTTTTAATAATTGTACTAATTCCATAGTGACCTGAACATCTGCAATAGCCTCATGAGAATTAGATGAGTCAAAGTTATTCGCTTTTGCCAAGTTTTCAAGCTTAAAAGACAGTTTTCCATCTTCATTTCTCTTAACGTTCAAAATTTCATGATTAAAAGCATGAGACATTGTTACAAAATTAAGTAAATCCCCTCTAAAACTTCCTTTAGTATTCGTTATGTAAGGATAATAGAAATGCTCCCAAAAAAGTTGTCTTAAAAACTCCTCATCAAAATTTATGGAATTGAAACCTATGTAAAAGCATTTATCAAATCTTGAAAGAAACTTCTTGATTCTTTGGGCAATCTCATACAAACTTTCCTGCTCAGATAAAACTTGAGACATTGTAAGTCTATTTACTCTTAAAGCGTGAATTGAAGGAACTACATCTGGATTTAGTCTTGATTTTATATTTAATCGATCAATTTCGTTAAAGTCTTGATCATATACTATGAAACCAGCTTGAAGAATTTGATCAAACCTTGCTGATCTTCCAGTAGTTTCAAAATCATAGATTATAAAGTTCATGTTTTTAGGTTTTTGTTAATTAATTTTAGATCATTTGGTGTGCTAATATGGTACCATTCATTCTCATCCAAGGCTCCATATATAATTTTTGTTTCAGAGAAAAAAATTTCTCTCATTGAAAATTTTTCTTTTTTAATCTCTACTACAAGTTTGGGTTTAATAATTTGTAATCCAGTAAAAACGAAATCTTTACCCGTATAGAATTTTATTTTTGATAATTTCTTACTTTTCTCTAGCACTTCAAGATCACCTTTTCCTTTATAGCCATAAAAGTCTTTTATTTTTTTTATACTCACTAAAAGATCCATTTTTTTTGAATTCCAATTTTTTATAATATTTTTAATCGGTGATTCTTTTGTTTTAGTCCAGTAAATATCCCCATTAATCAAAAGTATTGGTTGATCTAAATTTGTAAAATAATTCATTTTTATGGCTCTTGAAACACCACCTCCTGTATCAAGAATTTTCTTTTCGACTGTTACCGTAACTAGTGGAGAAAAAATTTTTAATCTATCAATTATTTGATTTGGCAAATGGTGACAATTTACAACGATATTCTTAAAATTAAGCGCTATTAATTCCTCAATAATATAAAAAATAATAGGTTTATTTTTAATTGATAAAAGAGGCTTGGGTATTTTTTCTGAAAGGGGCAACATTCTTTTTCCTAACCCTGCTGCAAAAATCATTGCTTCATTAATTTTAGTCATTTTTTATAAGTGGAAGTAATATTGAAGAGAGCTTTTTAAAATTATTTTGTTGTAAATTTATAAAAAGCAAATTTTTTACTCTAGGAAGATGATTTAAGTATTGTTTTTTATTATCTCTTATCGAAAGACGTGAAAAAATACCTAAAACTTTCAAATGTCTTTGTATAGCAATTATGTTATAGCAATATCTAAAAAGCTCCTTATCTATAAAAGTGTTTTTTTTTAAATAATACTTTATTAAGTGTGACTCTAATTGTTTTGGGATGTCAATCCTTGCATCTTGTGTTAAAGAAACAAGATCATATACACATGGGCCTATCACAGCATCCTGATAATCAATTAAACCACACCTTAAAAAATTTTTTCGTTTTGCTAAATAGAATAAGTTATCGATATGATAATCTCTATGAACCAGGACTTGAGGTAGATCTGCAAACTTTTCGAGTAATGGTAAAAATACATAATTAAATTCCTTTTTAAAAGAGTTTTTAGTTACTTTTTCAGTATTTAGATACCAATCAAAGAAAAGATTGCTCTCTTCAATAAACATTTTTTTAGAATAAATTGGAATTTTTTTTGTTTTAATTTTTTGTAAATTTATGATTGTTTCAATCGCTAAATTATAAAGTTTTTGTCTATTTGTCTTGTTGAGAATCAATCCATATTTTGTTTTTCCAAAATTTTCTAAAATTAAAATATTGTTTTTCTCAAAATTCCAAAGAATATTTGGAACAGATAAATGATCTCTTAAAGTTTTAGTGATACTTATAAACTTCTTTAGATTTTTTTTATCTTGGTCATACATAAGCACATATTTATTTTTATTCTGATTAATCTCAAAATACTTCCTATCAGAAGCATCACCAGCTAGGAATGATAAAGTTGAATATCTGAAACCATTAATTTTAAGAGAATTCACTATTTCTTTTTTAACATTTTCCATAAACTAGTATGCATCTTTGAAAATTTTCCTAAAAGTTTTATTTCTATGTCTCTCTCATCTCCAGGCTTATCGAGAAAGTTTAATTCTACCCTATTTTTTGGAAAATATTCTAAAAAAACTTGTGGCCATTCAACAATTACAAAATCATTAATGGCTAAATCAAAATCTAAACTAAAAAACTCTTCTTTATTTTCTATTCTATACAAGTCGTAATGCCAAATTTTAATTTTTTCAAATTCATAAACTTGTACTATCGGAAATGTAGGACTGGGAATATTTATGTTTTTTTTAGAAAATTGTTTAATTAAAAACCGAGTAAAAGTTGTTTTTCCACTGCCAATCTCTCCTTTCAAACAGAGAAAAAAGGGAGGCGTAACAAATTTTGCAAATTTCTTTGCAAATTTGTTAGTTTCAACAAGATCATTTACTTTTATATTTAATTCTGAATACATTTTAATTTTGAAATAAAGTATTATCTTTATTTATAATATTGTATTCAATGAATTGTATGAAATGAAAAATATCAATACAGACGTTTTAATTGTTGGAGGTGGACCCGTAGGTTTATTCGCTGTTTTTGAGTTGGGTCAACTAGGAATAAAATCATGCGTAATAGATTGTCTCGATGAAATTGGTGGACAATGTTCCGCATTATACCCCGAAAAACCAATTTATGATATACCAGCGTATCCTGTTATTAAGGCTGAAGAATTAGTTGAAAAGCTTAAAAAACAGATTCAACCATTCAAACCTGAAATTATTTTGAATCAAAAAGTTAATAAATTTTTTGAAAAAAATAATTCTTTTCAAGTAATTACTTCAAATAATGTAAAAATTGATTCTAAATGTATATTTATTGCTGCTGGAAGTGGAGCGTTTGGTCCTAATAAACCTCCTCTTAAGGATATCGATAAATATGAGAACAAGTCTATTTTTTACAGCATAAAAAATAAGTCAAACTTTAAAGATAAAACAATTGCAATCGCAGGAGGAGGTGACTCCGCTGTTGATTGGACGATTGAACTGTCAGACATTGCCAAAAAAATTTATTTCATACACAGAAGATCAAAACTTAGAGCTGTACCACAAAATGTCAAAAAACTTTTTGAATTAGAAAAAAAAAATGTGGAAATTATTATCCCATATCAATTAGATTCTATTCAGGGTAAAAACGGTTTAATTGAAAACTTAATATTGAAAGATTTAAGTGAAAATAAAAAAATAATCAATGTAGATTTCTTTTTACCTTTTTTCGGTTTATCCACAGACCTAGGGCCAATTAAAAATTGGGAATTAGAATTAGAAAAAAACATTTTAAAAGTTAATCAATCCTCATGTCTTACATCAAAGAAAGGTATCTATGCCATAGGCGATGTTTGTACATATCCAGGAAAGCTAAAACTTATTCTTACAGGTTTTTCAGAGGCTGCAATTGCTGCGCATGATTGTTTTAAGATCGTAAACCCTAAAAAAGTTTTACACTTTGAATATTCAACAACTAAAGGAATAAACAAATTGTAGTTTTAATATCTGTATTCGTCACTTTTAAAAGGGCCATTAACCGGAACATTAATATAATCACCTTGTTTATCTGTGAGCTTTGTTAACATAGCACCAACTTTTTCAAGATGAATTGAAGCAACTTTTTCGTCAAGTTTCTTCGGCAAAACATATACCTTGTTTTTATAGTTAGAGTAATTATTCCATAACTCTATTTGCGCCAAAACCTGATTGCAAAATGATGCGGACATCACAAAACTTGGATGACCAGTAGCACACCCAAGATTCACAAGTCTACCCTCAGCTAATATTATAATCTTTTTTCCATCAGGGAATTCTATCTCGTCAACCTGGGGCTTAATATTATTCCATTTAAAGTTCTTTAGGGCTTCTATTTGAATTTCTGAGTCAAAGTGACCTATGTTACAAACGATACTTCTATCCTTCATTTCTCTCATATGATCAACAGTAATAACATCAACATTTCCGGTAGCAGTGACAAAAATGTCTGCTTTTTTTGAAGCTTCATTCATTGTGACCACTTCATAACCATCCATAGCTGCTTGAAGTGCGCAAATGGGGTCAATTTCTGTTACTAACACCCTACAACCTGCGTTCTTAAGACTTTCAGCTGAGCCCTTTCCAACATCTCCGTATCCTGCAACAACAGCAACTTTTCCCGCCATCATAACATCCGTTGCTCTTCTAATTCCGTCAACTAAACTTTCTCGGCAACCATATTTATTATCAAATTTGGATTTAGTAACCGAATCATTCACATTAATCGCAGGAACTTTTAAAATTCCGTTCTCTTCCATCTCCAGAAGTCTATGAACGCCAGTTGTTGTCTCTTCTGAAAGTCCTCTGATATCTTTTAACAACTCTGGATATTTTTCATGAATTATTTTTGTGAGATCTCCACCATCATCTAAAATTAAATTTGGTTTCCAATCATTTGGACCTTCTAAAGTTTTTTCTATACACCACCAAAATTCTTCCTCTGTTTCACCTTTCCAAGCAAAAACAGGAATATTCTTTTTTGCAATTGCAGCGGCGGCCTGATCTTGAGTAGAATAAATGTTACACGAACTCCATCTTACAGAAGCGCCTAATTCAATAAGAGTTTCAATTAAAACTGCCGTCTGAATTGTCATATGCAAACAACCAACAATTCTTGCGCCTTTTAAAGGTTTGGTTTTAGCGTATTCTTCTCTCAATTTTAAAAGTCCTGGCATCTCAGTTTCAGCTATATCAATTTCCTTTTGGCCCCACTCAGCAAGTTTTATATCTTTTATTTTAAAATCATCCATTTATTTTCTCTTTCATTTTTAATTTATTTCAGCATAAATCTTTTCATAGTATGCTTTTAATTTACTTTTAATCAGCAAATTATCATGTTCATTTAAAATTTCACTACAAATTTTTGAAACTTCTTTAGAATTTATTTTGGCAAGAAATTGTTTAACCTTTAAAATCCTTGAAGTACTCATAGACAATGTATTAATACCCATTCCTAGTAAAAGTGATGTAAACATTGTATCACCTGCCATTTCACCACACACACTTATAGGAATTCCAACTTTCTTTGCAGAATCCGAAGAAAGTTTTATAAGTTTTAAAACAGATAGGTGAACAGGATCATAAATTTTTGCCACCTCGTCATCACCTCTGTCAATAGCTAGTGTATACATGGTCAAATCATTAGTACCAACTGCTAGAAAATCACAATTTTTAGCAAGTGACTCTGAGATAAGTGCCGCTGCAGGAGTTTCAATTAGAACTCCAATTTTAATGGAGCTTCTTGAAAAATCTTTTTTTTTTTGAATTAATTCATTCTGTACATCTTTAATGTATTTTTTAACCTCGAGTATTTCTGAAACATTTGAAACCATTGGAAGCATAATTCTTATATTTCCATATTTACTTGCACGCAAAATTGCTGAAATTTGCCTTTTTAGAATCTTAGGAAAAGCTAATGTCAACCTTATTGCTCTTAAGCCTAGGGCTGGGTTTGGTGATTTTGACAAAAATTTTTCAATAAAGGGTACTTTTTTATCGTTACCAATATCAAGTGTTCTTATAGTCAAAGGTTTTCCTTTTAAATAAATTAATGTTTTTTTTATAAAATCAAATTGTTCTTTCTCAGAAGGCATACGTTTTCTATCCATAAACATATATTCACTTCTTAATAAACCAATACCGTCTATTCCAATTTTCATCGCCTCTTTCGCTTCAGCAGGATTATCAATGTTAGCTTCAACGCGGACTCTAATCTTATCAGATGTGAACGGAATTTTTTTTTTTAAGTAATTTAATTTTTTATCAAAATTTTTTTGTTCCTCAATTTTTTTTTTATAATAATTTACTGTTACGGTTGTGGGATTTTTAATTAAAATTCCTTTTTCTCCATCAAGAACTATTGGTTCATTATCTTTTAAATCACTAAGTAAATTTTTAACGCCAACAATTGTTGGTATTGAAAGAGATCTCGCTACAATTGCAAAATGACCCTCCGGTCCTCCCATCACACTTACTAGACCTGAAATTTTCGTTTTAGAAAGAGATAATAGATCTGCCGCACTAAGCTCGTTGGAAATTAATATTTGATCGTCTCTTAGTTTTCGATGTTTTCTTTTCTTTTTTTGAAGATTTTCCAATATTCTTTTGCAAACATCTCTAACATCATCAAATCTATCTTTTAAATAGTCATCTTTTATTTTTTTAAAAATTTTGGAGTGTTTATTTAATACTTCAATTATTGCAAATTCAGCATTTATAAGATCACTCGCTATTTTCTTTTTCGCATCTGTAACCAGCGACGATGAAGATATGATTGAAATATTAGCTTCTAACATAAATTTCATTTCACCATAAATATCGTTTTTATGATCTTTTATTCTCTTAATAATTTTTCCTAGATCTAAAACTGAACTTTTTACTGCTTGATCAAGTCTTTTTATTTCATTTTTTACTTCATGTGTAGCAATATTATATTTTGAGTATGACAAATCACTACTCTTTTTGATTGCACAGTTTCCTATTACAAATCCATGAGATACGGGAATTCCCATGAATACTTTTTCTCTAATTAAATTATCTGGTAAAGGTTTTTCTTCACCAAAATTATTTTTAATTAAATTTATTAGTTTTTCTAGATCGTCTTTGGCATTTTTGCCGATACATTGAATTTTTATTTCAGTTCCTTTTGAGGCTGCTAAAGTCATAAGACCAAGTAAAGAAGATCCATTTACAACATTTTTACCTTTCTTTACTAAAAATTTAGATTTACATTTAGATGTAAAATCTACAAATTTTGCTGATGCTCTAGCATGCAGTCCTAATTTATTTGTTATTAAGATTTTTCTTTCTAATCTTTTTTCTTGCAACTTTCTGATTCTCCAAAAAAAGCAGAGGCAACATTCATATATTTTCTCCCAGATTCTTGAGAAACCCTAATTAAATCTTTAAGGTTACATTCTCCCCTTAGTGAAGAAATTTTTATTAACATTGGTAAATTAACACCTGCAACCACCTCAATCTTCTCATCTTCCATAATTGAAATAGCAAGGTTTGAAGGAGTCCCACCAAACATGTCCGTTAATATAACTACACCCTTCCCGTTATCAACATTTTTTACAGCCTCAATAATTTCTTTCCTCTTATTTTTGATATCATCATCTGGTTGAATAGAAATTGCAATCATATTTTGTTGTTTACCAACGATATGCTCCAAAGCTATTAAAAATTCTTTTGAAATATTTGAATGCCCTATGATAATTACACCGATCATTTTTTTAAATCCCTATGGTCAATAAAAATATCAATCAATTTATTTTTCTTTAGCAAAACATAGAAGAATTCTGAACTTACTACAGATCTATGAACACCTCCCGTACAACCAAAAGCAATTGTCACGTAGTCTTTTCCTTCATCTTTAAACCCGTTTAGTATTTCTAATACTGTTGGAAATATATTATCAAAAAAAGATTTAAAATGCGTCTGATTTTTGACAAATTTTATAACCTCTTTATTTTTTCCATTTAAATTCTTGAGTTTTTTTTCATAAAAAGGATTTTTTAAAAACCTCATATCAAATACTATATCTGCTTCCCTTGGTAAACCGTTTTTATATCCAAAAGAAATTATTCTAACCATAGTTTTAGTAAGAATATTTTGTTTAAAAATTACTCTAATTTTTTTTTTTAATAAATTAATTGTTAAATCAGTAGTTTCTAAATAAAAATCGCTTATTTTTTTTAATGGTTCTAACCATTCCCTTTCCTTATTAATTATATCTTCTATTGGAAGGTCAAGCTTCAATGGGTGTATTCTTCTGCTTTCTTCAAATCTATTAATTAATTTTTGTGTATCACAATCAAAAAAAACTATTGATATATCGTTCTTTTTCTTTTTATTTTCAATTAATCTAACAATCTTTTTTGCATCAAAATCTCTACTTCTAATATCAATACCTACTGCTAAATTTTTTTTTATCCTTTTTTCTATAACATTGGGTAACAAAAAAACAGGGAGATTATCGATTGCTTCAAATCCAAAATCCTCTAAAATCTTTAAAGCTGAAGTTCTTCCAGCACCTGACAAACCTGTAACCAATAGGATTCTACTAGGCATAATCTCTTATTTGGTTTAATTTAATTTTAATTTTAGCTACAGCTGATGATTCTTTTCCTAATATTTTCATTTTGGGAACTTTGACACCTAGAATACTACAAGTAACATTGCCTGAATATCTCTTTAAATCTTTGTCAGTCAACTCCACAACTAAAGATAACTTTATATTATCAATAAAAGGAACTGTCATAATACCTAACTCTCTAACTTCAAGAAGACCTTTTGTCCTCTGATGGGCTTCTAAGTATAAAAAACCAGACTTCTTTTTACAAATAGTAATATCATCTGAAATTAATGTTGCACCTGAATCAATTAAACGTAAGGCTAGATCAGATTTGCCAGACCCTGACCCTCCAATAATCATAATCCCTAAATCCTCAACAACAACCGAGGTTGAATGGATATTTTTTTGTTCCATAGCATTTAGTTCAAAAAATTATCTTTGAGTTTTTTATTTAAGACCATGATAGTCGTTTCTAAAATTTTATTATTTTTTTGCTGTATTTCTAAAGTGAACGAGTCTTTGTCATTTAGTTTTTTTTTTAAATTAAATAACATCAAATGTTTTCCTCCAGGCTGAAGAAATAATTCTCTTTTTCTTTCTATTTTAACATTTTTTAATTTGACCATTTTTACAACATCATCAACAACTTTTATATCATGTAACTCAACTTTTTCTGCTATATCTGTTCTAAAGGATTGTATTTCTATATCTTCTTGACCGTTATTAAAAAAACTAAGGTAAACAGCCGTTGCTTTTTGACCTTCGAAGGTTTCGAATGTGTACCCACCATGAACAGCAAGTTGATTAACTTCATTTGAAATTAATTCTTCATAGCTAAGAAAAAAAAATGTTACTATGAAAAGATATTTGAAATTTTTTAAATTCGTTAACATCTCTTAACTAGTACATATAAATGTTATATTTGTAAATATATGAAAATAAATTTTAAAACTAGACAATTAATTAGGTCGGCTACAAAAGGTTTTTTATCAACAGAATTTAATCCAAAAAACTTTAAAAATGTAAGGACTATGATGAAAGATAAGTTTTCTTACAGTACATTTACTTTGACAGCTTTTGACTATGATTTATCACCTATAATTCTTTTGTCTGATTTATCAGAACACACCACAAATATAGCAAATAATCATTCTTCATCATTGATGTTATGCGAAGAAAGAAAACTTTACGATTATTTCCCAAAATTTAATAATAAAAGCTTTGATTATGAAGATCCAATGTCAAGACCAAGGGTAACATTAATTGGTAAATTTAAAAAAACTAAAAATGTTCATCACAAAAAAAGGTTTTTAAAAAGACACCCTGCTTCAAATTTTTATGCAAATTTTAAAGATATGAATTTTTATAAAATGGAAATTAAAAGTGCTCATCTGATTGGTGGGTTTGCTCAGGTAAAGTGGTTTAAAAGCGAAGAACTTTTATGTAAAAAATTCTTGAATTTTGAACAGAGTGAGATGGACATTATAGAACACATGAACTCAAGTCATGGGGAAAGCATTAAGCTTTATGTTACAAAATTAATGAAGAAACTAGTTTCAAGTCAAGAGAGTAAAGGGGATTGGGATATTGTGGGGATTGATCCGGATGGGTTCGATTTAAGAAAAAAAAATATAGTCGTCAGATTTTTTTTTGAAAAAGAGATTAATGATGCCAAAAAATTACGAGGAATTTTTGTTAGTTTACATAAACAGTGCATCTGAAGTTAGTTAGCTTCATCCCAGTTTGTTCCAATACCCACATCAACTTTTATTGGAACTTTTAGATCTAAAAAATTTTTATGAGAATCAGTCATTATATCAGGAATTGTATTCTTAATTATATCAATTTCATTATCAGGCACCTCAAAAATAAGCTCATCATGAACTTGAATTAACATTCTTGAATTCAATCCTTTTTGTTCTAAAAAATCATGTATTTTGGGCATTACGATTTTGATCAAGTCTGCTGCTCCGCCTTGAATTGGGGCATTAATTGCTGATCTCTCTGCAAAATTTCTTCTACTAGCTATTTTATCATTTATAAATGGTATAAAAATTCTTCTTCCAAATGGAGTAAAAACAAACCCTTTTTTTCGACAATCAGAAATCGTTTTATTCATATACTCTTTGATACCAGGATATTTTGAGAAATAATTTTCTATATATTGTTTTGCTTCTGAATTTGAAATATCTAATTGAAGTGCAAGTCCATACGGGGAAATTCCGTAAATTATTCCAAAATTGATTATTTTAGCTTTTCTTCTCAAATCAGAACTTAGTGCCTCTTTATTTGTTTGGAAGACTTCCATAGCTGTAACATTATGAATATCTTCATCATTTTTAAAAGCTTCAATCAACGAATTAACCTTAGCCACTTGAGCCAGAATTCTTAGCTCAATTTGTGAATAGTCAATTGCAATCAAATGATGATTGGCAGATGAAACAAAAGCTTTTCTGATTTTTCTTCCCTCAGGTGTTTTTATTGGAATATTTTGAAGATTAGGATCATTTGATGACAAACGTCCTGTAAGTGTACTTGCCATACCAAAGGAAGTATGAATCCTTGAAGTTTTTTTACTTTCTCTAGATAATAATCCTTCACAATAAGTATTTTTTAGTTTAGAGAATTGTCTCCAGTCTAAAATTAAGTCTGCAATTGTAATTTTTTCAGATTTAAGTTTTTCTAAAATTTTTACATCAGTCTGAAAATTTCCACTTTTTCCTTTTTTTCCATAAGGTAATCCTAACTTTGAAAAAAGAATTTCACCTAATTGTTTAGGAGAACCAATATTAAATGTTTCATCACTAATTTCAAAAATCTTTTCCTCAAGAAATTTTATTTTTTGTTCAAATTCTTCTGAAAGATTTGACAAATGACTATTATTTATTTTACAACCAACAGTTTCCATTATGGCCACAATTTCTATAAGTGGTTTTTCAATGTAAAAATAAAATTCGTAGAGCTTATTTTTGATAAGTTCTAATTTTAAAATTTCCCACAACCTGAAAGTTACATCAGAATCTTCTGCGGCATAATCTCTTGCAATTTCTATATCTACATTATCAAAGGAAACCTTTTTTTTATCTATTGTTGCTACTTCAGAGAATTTTTGTGTCTTATATGATAAATAATCTAAAGATAATTCATCTAAATTATGCCCTCTAAAACCAGTTCTAAGAACATATGACATTAACATTGTATCGTCCATATTTGATAATTTAATTCCAATATTTTGCAAAACTATAAAATCAAACTTTATGTTCTGACCAATTTTTAATATCGATGAGTCCTCAAGAATTCTTCTAGATAACTCAACAAATGATTTCTCATCAATTTGATTAAAAGCTTTACTTTTATGCTTTAAAGGAATGTAACACGCTTTACTATCTTCCATAGACATTGAGAAGCCGACAATCTCGGCTTCAACGGCATTTAAGGAATTTGTTTCACAATCAATTGCAACCACTCCATTGTCATTTACCATATCACACCATTTTTCTAGGGATTGTGTATCTGTTATTAACTCATATTTTGACTTATCTACAGAACCTCTTTCAGGCACTAAAAAGTCTTTAGTTTCTTGTTTAGTTTCTTTTTTATCTTTAACATTTCCTATCCCAAATTTGGACACTACATTTGCTTTAACTTTGTTAAATTCCATGGTTTCTAAAAATTTGATTAGTTTGTTTACTTCCAATGGTTTAAAATTCAATTCATCAATTTTAGTTGGTAATTTAACATCGTCTTTTAGCGTAACTAACTGTTTGGAAACTTTGATTAGATGGGTGTTTTCCTGAAGAGAAACCCTTCTTTTTTCTTGCTTTATTTCTTCTAGATTCTGTAAAAGATTTTCAATGTTACCGTATTCATTTATCAATAAAGAGGCTATCTTTGGACCAATTCCAGGTGCACCTGGTATATTATCAGATGAATCTCCAGCAAGAGCTTGAACATCTATTACTTTTTCTGGACTTACTCCAAACTTCTCCATCACTGTTTCTTTGGTAACTTCTTTTTTTTTTATTGGGTCAATAATTGAAATATCTTTTTTTAACAATTGCATAAGATCCTTGTCTGAAGAAATTATTGTTACTTTCTTTCCTTTTTCTAGTGCTGCCTTAGCATAAGAGGCAATCAAATCGTCCGCTTCAAAACCAATAGACTGAATTGATTTTAGATTAAAAAAATCAGGAACTTTTTTAATTATTTCAAATTGTGGAATTAAATCCTCTGGAGGATCGGATCTATTGGCTTTATATTTTGGATAAATTTTATTTCTAAATGTCTCTCTAGCCGCATCAAATATTACTGCTATAGAAACATTTCCACCTTTTTCACTTTGAATATCTTCAACAAGTTTTAATAACATATTACAAAAGCCAAAAGTTGCGTTTACCGGAAGGCCGTCTGATCTATACATAGGTGGTAAGGCATAATATGCTCTAAAGATATATCCAGAACCATCTACAAGTACTAACTCTTGACTGTTTAAATCACTCATTTTTTCTGAAACTTTGCACTACAGTATGGACAAGTAATAATCTTACCTGTCGACAAATCTAAATAGATAAGTGGATGGGAATCGTGTGAATCTTTACCTTGACAGTAAACACTATCTCCTTCAATGTAACGTAAAGATTCATTAATCATAGTAAAAACACATTCAGATTATTAAATAAAAATTATAATCATAAATTAAAAAATGAAAAATAAAATCGTAGATGTCAAAAATTTAATAAAAAGATATGACAAAAAAAAAATTTTAGCTTTAGATAACATAAACCTCAATATTGAAAGGGGTTCAATTTTTGGTCTACTTGGGCCGAACGGAGCTGGTAAAAGTTCCTTTATAAATATTTTGTCCGGTTTATCCAACAAAACATCGGGAAAAGTAGTTGTCTGTGGAATCGACCTTGACATTGATCCTAAAACAATAAAGGGAAATATCGGTGTTGTTCCTCAAGAAATTAATATTGATCCTTTTTTTACTCCTTTAGAAATTATGAATATACAATCTGGTATGTATGGTGTTAAAAAAAAAAAAAATATAAATCTTGAGATCCTTAAAAATCTAGACCTTCATACTAAAGCTAACGCATACTCTAGGAGCCTTTCAGGTGGAATGAAAAGAAGATTAATGGTGGCTAAAGCTCTTGTTCACAGCCCTCCACTTTTAATTCTAGATGAACCAACAGCTGGGGTAGATGTTGAACTTAGAACAAAGTTGTGGAATTATATAAGGTACTTAAATAAGTCTGGTGTAACAATTATTTTAACCACACACTATCTCAGAGAAGCAGAAATTTTGTGTGATCAAATTGCTGTAATTAATAAAGGAAAGGTTATAGCCTGCGACAAAAAGAAAAATTTGCTCAAATTGCTTGATGATAAAGAACTAACTATTGAATTTGCTGAGAAAATAAAATCATTACCACAAAAATTAGAAAAACTTTGTATCAACCGGGAACCAACCAAAATTGTTTTAAAATTTAGAAAAAGTGAAATTAGCACAGCTGAAATTATTAAATTATTTGTAGATCGGAAATTTAAGCTAAAAGATATTTCAACCAAAGATTCAGATTTAGAGGACATATTTATAAAATTATTAAAAGAATAAGTTTAGTATTTGTTTTTTTACTGACTTCAAGTTGTGTTTTAAAAATTAACAAAAACATTATTACAACCAATGAACTTCAAGATAAAAAAAACTATTACGAATGGGGTAATATTAACAAAAGTGAAACTATTATTTTAGCTATACATGGCTACAATGATTATGGAAACTCTTTTGATACACCAGCAAAAACCTTCTCATCGAAGAATATATTTACTAGAAGTTTTGATTTAAACGGCTTTGGAAAAAATAAAAATTTTGGTTCATGGTATCCCTTAGATATACACACTAAGGACATAAAAAATGAAATAAATAAATTAGCCAAAAATCATCCCAAAAAAAAGATTTTTTTGCTTGGTGAGAGTATGGGAGGAGCTATTGTTTTAAGTCTTGTAGCCTCTGAGAAAAAACTTCCAATCTCAGGAATTATTCTTGTAGCGCCAGCTATATGGAATTTCACTGAGCAAAATTTTATAAAAAGTAAATTTATGAAAATAATGTCAAAAATTTTTCCTAACCTAAGTGTTGACGGTAAAGATTGGGTAAATATTAGAGCAAGCGATAATGATGAAATGTTAAAAAAACTTGCAAATGATAAATACTTTGTTCATCAACCTAATTTCAAGAGTTTATATGGTATTATAGAATTAATGGATAAAAGTTTTACAAACGCAGAAATTTTTTTTGAAAAATCTGATTATAGAACTCTTCTCTTAATACCAATAAAAGATGAAATAGTCCCCAGAAAACCTTTGATTGAGTTATTGAATAAACCTATGATTAAAAAAAATAATAATAAAAATATAAAATTAATGATATTTCAATCCAGCTTTCATATGATGTTAAGAGATCTTCATGGAAATTTGATAACCAATAAAATTAAAGATTGGATTTTAGATAAAAATATTGAAAGTTCTGTAAATTTAAGAGAAGGGGCGAGAAAATTGAATAACCTAAATTTTTTTCACCTTTTAGATTAGTCATGAAATCTAATATTTTTTTTATTTTCTTTGTATTTTTATTTTTCACAAAAGACTCTTTTGCAGATGAAATTATTCAAGATAGACATGGAAATTATTTTTTAATGAAAAAGGATGGAACTTTTAAAAAACTGCCCAAACCTAAACCTGGTTACAAATATATTCTTAAAAAAAAAGCTGTTACTAAAAAAAAAGAGGGTTTTTTTAAAAGACCCGAAAAAAAAGCTAGAAGACGAACAGATACTGGATTTAGATAATGAATGAAGATAATCGAAAAAAAGTATGGAAGCTTATTCAAAAACAAGGTGATTTAATAAAAGAAAAACTGAGACCCCACCCACATCATCCAAAAGGAAGAAACCCTTATGCACATGTGTGTGGTATTATAAAAAGTTATTATGGTTTATCTTATAAAGATATAGAGGACGAGAAAGTAATTGAACTTCAAAATTTTATTAGAAATGTTAAAGATTAATGTTGAACGGGAAGGCCTCTTTATCGTATAAGGGAGGAAATATTATGCTGTTCGGCCTTCCCATTTTTCAATTTTTTGACATAAGTCAAAAAGTAATTAGAATACGCAAATTACATGCCAACCAAATAGAATTTATTAATAAAAATTTTAATAATTTTTTAAAACATCTTGCTAATAAGAAAGTTAAATTAAGATTAAATGCACAACTTTGAATTGACATATGCAGCTTTTTTATTCCCCGCAATTCCATTAATGATGATTTCATTCGGAAATAGATATACCTCATTAAGTAGATTAATAAGGAAAATTCATGACGAATTTATAAACAAAAAAATTTCATCTAATGATAAATCGGCAGTCAGATATTTTTCTCAGATTCAAATACTTAATAAACGGCTTCAATATGTAAAGCTTATGCAATTTTTTTCTGGTCTTTCTTTTTTTTTTAATTTATTGACAATTTTAATTGGAATTTACGAAATGCATCTTTCTCTTGTTTTCTTTGTAATAGCATTATTATTTTTCTCAATAGCAATATGTGTTTTCTTAATCGAAATTCATTTAAGTAGTAAGGCTCTTAAAACACATATCGAAGATTTAGAAAGTCTTGACGAAAAAAACTAGTTTATGATTTTTTCATTAAAAAAAATTAGAGACCATCCCGAGGGATTACTTGTTCTATTTTTCACCGAACTTTGGGAGCGTTTTAGCTATTATGGTATGAGAGCTATTCTAGTTCTTTACCTGATTTCAGATAAAAATGAAAGAAATCCTGGTTTTGAGTGGTCGAATGCTGATGCTATTTATTTGTATGGATGGTATACAGCTCTGGTATATATAGCCTGTATTCCAGGAGGAATTATTGGTGATAAGTATCTTTCTTATAAAGAATCTGTTGTTTGGGGTGGAGGATTCTTATGCTTAGGGCACTTCTCTTTAGCATTTAATAACGAATTTTTTTTTTTCACAGGATTATTTCTAATTATTATTGGTGTAGGACTTCTAAAACCAAATATTTCAACTCTTGTAGGTAACTTATATAAAACAAATGATATAAAGCGAGACCAAGGTTTTACAATCTTTTATATCGGGATAAATATCGGTGCATTTTTAGCAAGCATAATCGTCGGATACGTTGGTGAAATATATGGATGGCATTTTGGTTTTTCACTGGCGGGGTTTGGTATGCTCCTTGGTCAGGTAATTTTCATTTCTGGTAAAAACAAATTAATAGAGGTTTCCAAAAAAAAACTTGTGGGTGGTTTGTTTATTAATTCTAAAAAAATTAAAGTTTCAAAAATTGAAAGTGACAGAATTAAACTTATTTTTATTTCGTCATTTGTTTTAATTGTTTTTTGGGCTTCTTTCGAGCAAGCAGGTGGATTATTGAATATTTTTGCTTATCAAAAAACTGATAGATATCTTGATTTTTTAAACTTTGAATTTCCTGCAAGTTGGTTTCAATCAATCAATCCATTATTAATAATTCTTTTAGGTTACGGAGTTTCAGTTTTTTGGATATCAATTCAAAAGCAAAAAGTTTTTGTAACCTCAATTTTTAAAATTGCAATTGGTATAATAATTATGGGTTTAGGATTCATTTTTATGATTTTTGCTTCATTAGAGGCTTCTATGTACGGAAAGTCCTCAATGTTCTGGCTCATCATGGCCTACTTTTTCTTCACTATTGGTGAATTATGTGCTTCGCCAGTAGTACTTTCTTACATTACTAAATTATCTCCCAAAAAACTTACTGCAAGTATTATGGGAATATATTTTGCTGCCATAGGATTAGGTAATAAATTAGCTGGAACAATTGGACAACATTCAGAGAAACTTGGAGAAAAAATAATTTTCGTTGGAATCACATCTATTTGCATATTAACAGGATTAGTTATAATTATATTACATAAGAAGCTCAATAATCTATCTCACGGAGTAGATAATTGATGGTTCTAGCGCCCGTAGCTCAAATGGATAGAGCATTTGATTTCGGCTCAAAAGGTTAAGGGTTCAAATCCTTTCGGGCGCTCCATCTTTTTAATTAATTATACTAATGTCTAATTTTGATTGGATTTTTTTATGCAAGAAATTTTTAAAAGTAATAATATCGTCGAGATCAGTTGGATTAAATATATACTAAAATTAAATAATATTGAGTACTTCGTAATGGATGAACAGATGTCGACAAATGAAGGAAATATCTCTGCAATTCCAGTTAGAATCTTAGTAAAAAAAAATTTAGTTAATAACGCAAAACTTTTAATAGAAAATGAAAAAAAAAAACTTTAAATATCAAAATCTAATAACTTCATTTCCATTAATTTTTAGCCACTTTTTACTTTCATTAAAATCTTTATTATATTTTTCCACTAAACACCAAAATGATTTTGAATGATTTGGTTCAATTATATGAGCTAATTCATGGACAAGTACATAATCAATTATTTTTCGAGGAAGCATTATTAATTTCCAGTTTAAAAAAATTTCTGACTTTTCATTACAGCACCCCCATCTTGCTTTGTAACTTCTAATATGAAGAGATCTAAAATTAATTTTTGTTTTTTCTGATAGATACTCAATTCTATTTGAAAGATATTTTGAAGACTCAGATTTAAGCCAATTTTCAAAAACTTTTTTTTGTTCTTCAAGATTTTTTAATCTTAAAAAAAGGTTATTTTTTTTTTTTATTACTTGATTTTTTTCTGAGGTGGAAATTTTTATTTTTAATTTAGAACCCATGAAGGGAAAAAAACAATTGTCTTCTAAAATAATTTTTCTTCTATTTCTTGATTGAAGAATTTTAGTTTCAATCCATTTTTTTCTTTTTTTTAAAATAGACTTTATAAGTTTGTCAGATGTATAAGACGGGCAAAGAACTTCAGCCTTGCCATCTTTGATTTGAAGTGAGATTGACTTGAATCTTCGAGATGATCTTTTTACTTTTATCTGATCGATGAATGATATATTTGTTTCTTTTTTCCAAAATTTGTAAAACATTAATTTTCCTTAAGCTTCAGTTTTTTAAAAGCCTTTGGTAAATAATTACCAAAATACTTTTCAAGTACAGGAAAGTTTTCCGCTAAAAGTTTAAAACTCTTGCTATCAATTTTTAAAACTAGAGAATCTTTAACTGCCCAAATTTTTCCAGTTCTTCGACCACCCTCTAAAATAACTCTTGATCCGAAATGAGAGCCTTTTCTGTATATTTTTTTAAAAACTTTTCCAGTTTGAGTTTTCTTAATTACATTCTCAAATTGCCCCTCTTTAACAATGTAAAAACCGTCAGCTATCATTCCCTCTTCAAAAACAATATCACCCTTTTTAAAAACTTTATAGGAAACTGATTCTCCAGTATAAGGTTGTGTTAAAACTGCATTCCTTGGAATAAAAAATTCTAGAACCCAATTAAATAATACTCTTAATTTAGTAGGAAATGATGGAATAAATGATAAATAAAAAACCCTCCAGACAATCCAACCCAAAAGTCCTTTAATATTAAGAAAAAAAATCTTTCCAACTCCTTTTTTTGAACCTAAAGATGCTAACGATCCCTTAGATTTGTATTCAAAGGCTTTGAGACCTTTGTTTTGTCCTCTCAAAATAATATTTTTAGCCAAAGTATTTGCTTGTCTCACTGCAAATTGAGCTGTTGGAGGAGAAAAAGAGTGTTTACCTTCATTTATTATATTAGGAATTAAAGCTACATCTCCAATTGCCCAAATATTTTTGAAATTTTTCACTTCTAAAAACTCGTTGGTAACTATTCGTCCATTTTTTAATGGAAGGCTTGATTTTTTTACGATTTCAGGGACTGTAGAACCTATTGTTGAGATAATAGTCTTAGTATCTATAGTTTTCCCATTACTTAGAAAAACCTTATTTATAGAAACACTCTCTAAGGCAGTTCTTAAATAAATTTTTATATTTCTTTTCTTAAAAATGTTATAAGTATAGTTACTTATTTCGACTTCCAGTTCAGGTAATAGTCTTTTGGAAAATTCTACGATATGAAATTTTAATTCATTTTTATGAATATTTTTATAATATGGCAACAATCTATCTGACATTTCTTTTAACTCTCCAATTGTTTCAACACCAGAAAAACCCCCTCCAGCAACAACAATATTTAGAAGTTTTTTTTTTAAAGCTTTATCTAAAGTAACATCAGCTAATTCAAAACAACCAAGCAAATGATTTCGGACACTGTAGGCATCCTCAAGAGTTCTCATCGTAAAACAATGCTGTTTTAAACCAGGTGCAATGTCTTTATTGCTCTCTTGTCCAAGTGCAACCACTAAATTATTAAAATTTATAGTATGCTCTCTTCTTCTAAAACCTTGAACAACTTTAACATTTTTATCAGTACAATTAATTTCAACAATTTCTGCATGCCTAAACTTAATTTTAGGTAACATTTGCCTAATTGGTGTAACCGCATCAGCAGCTGAAATAGTACCTGAGGCTACTTCTGGCAATAAGGGTTGAAAAATAAAATAATTATTATTACTTATCAGTTCAATATCAAAAGAATTGTTATTTAATTGTTGAAGTTTTTTTGCAATATAAACACCTCCAAATCCTCCCCCGAGAATAAGGATTTTCGACATTAATTAATCACTTTCCAACATATTTGACTTTAAAAGAACCATTGTTAAATTTTACCAGACTTAATGAACCATAAGTTAATTTTTCCCAATAGTTTTTTAACAGTTTATCAAAGGGTTGACCAGTCAAAATTGAAATCATTCCATTAATTGAACCAGCATGTGAAACCACAAAAACATCTTTTTTCTCCATAACAATTTCGTCTAAAAAACTTTTTAGTCTAGATAAAAATTCTCTATTAGTTTCACCATTTGGGATCTTAAATGTCATTAAATTATCTTCCCATTGTTTAATAACTTTAGATGGAATATTTTTTTTTGGTTTCATTTCCCAATCTCCTAAATTTAATTCCATAATTCTATTATCAAAAACTATATTATTTGAAATGCACTTAGCTAATTTCTTACATCTCATTAGAGGACTTGAATAAACTTTTAATTTTTTAGGATTAACATTTTCCTTTATTAATTTTATCTTAATTTTTTCCAACTCAGCTTCAAAATTTTTTGACACATCCAAATCAGTTTGTCCATAAAAGGTTTCTTGAGAAACATTCAAAGAAGTATGCCTAAGGAAAAAAAAATTCATTAAACCTTTATCTCAAAGTTTTTATGTTCGGTATAACTTACCATTGAAATATCAATTTTGAGAACTTTGGAAAAAATTGGTCCTTTGTGACACTCTTCAATAAATTTTTTTATTTTATTTTCCTCACCAAATACCTCAAATTCCAAAGTGTTGTCTTTGCAATTCTTTACCCAACCATTAAGTTGATGTTTTTTTGCGATTTTTTTTGTCCATACTCTGAACCCAACCCCTTGAACTCTACCAAAAACCTTACCCTTATAGTTAACATGCTTACTTTTTATCAAGATCTCTATAGTCTCCTTCTATCACATTGTCTTTATTCTTGTTTTTACCATCTCTAAATTTTTTTTTTTTAATTATTAAATCCCAAGCAAAGCTTCTAAGAGATTTGATGAGCATAACTAAACCTAAAAAATCTGTTATAAATCCTGGGATTATCAAAAGTATCCCGGCAATTTTCTTATAGATCCATTGATTGGGCTCATGAATTAAATTTTCTATATCTTTTAGATTTATATTTGACCTTATAAGCAATAAGCCAATTATGAAAGTTAAAAAAATTAAAAATAAAACTGGAAAAAAACCTAGAATATCTCCAAATAAAATGAAGGAAATAATTTCTAAAATTGGAATCAATAAAATAAACTTTAAATTCATCATTAAAAAATTGTAAACTTTTTTATAATATTAAATAATGTAACTTTATGCCAGAAATCATAATTAATGTAGTTAAATTTTTAATACCATTTCTAGTTGGAGGACTAATTTTTTTTGCCTCTGTAATTGCTCCTACAATTTTCTTGAGTCTTGATCAAAAAAACGCTAGAAGTTTTCTAAGAAAAATTTTTCCCAAAATTTATTTATATTCTGGTGTGGTAAGTTTAGTTATTTCCGTTAATCTTTTTTTTATAGATAGTTTCCTGTCATTTATTTTTATTATAATCACACTTGGATATCTTTATTCTAGACAATTCTTAATGTTAAGAATAAATATTGCCGCAGATAATAAGAATGATAAAGATTTTAAAAAGCTACATCGTTTTAGTGTGATAATTTTCTTATCCCAAATTATTCTTATGATTTTGGTTTATACTCTTATTTAAGTCGCGCAAATTTTTTTTAATAAACCGACTGAAACATAATTATAATCAAAATTATTACCTGATATTTTTTTAAAAGGAACTTTAGGCTCCCCGAGATCGGAAACTACTAACTTAGCTCCTTTAAAGTCCTCATCTTTTGTTAGTTTAGATGGAGTTATAATAGTCTTAATATTTGCCCCAAAAGATGATTCTAAACCTCTAGGCGAATCTTCGATTGAAATACAAGCATCGGCTGGAAGCTGAAGTTTTTCTAGGGCCCATTCATAAATTTCTGATGAAGGTTTTTTTAATCTAGTACAATCACCATGAGCAATTAAATCAAAGTATTTATCTGCTTCAATCTTTAAACCTAGTTTAAAAAGGTTGATTAAATTAATTTCTGACGTTGATGAAACAAGAGCTACTTTAATTTTATTTTTTTTTAACTCTTTAATAAGTCTTATAACTCCAGGCCTAGTTTCAATTTTTGATTCTTTTATATAGTCCTCATAAATTTCATTTTTTATTTTGTGTATAGAATCAATATAATTTGATAAATTTTTATATCCTAGCATCTCAGGCCAAGCCTTTTTTAGGTGATACATTATTCTTTCTTTTCCACCACCAATATTAATAAGTTCTTTATATATTGCTTCATCCCAAAACCAATCTAAACCAAATTCCTTGAATGATTCATTAAATGACTTTCTATGATAATCTTCAGTTTCGGCAAAGGTGCCATCCACATCAAATAAAACTGCACTAAGTTCCATTCTTAATTCTTTCTATAATTTTTGAAGTAGACTTATCTTTCTTACACTTTATTAACACTACTTTTCCTCCCCACTTCCTAATTTCTCTAGCTCCAACGACCTCATTTAATTTATAGTCGTCTCCTTTAAAAATATAATTTGGTTTAATTTTGTTTATAAGCTTTAAAGGAGTTAAATCACTGAAAATTACTATTCTATCAATAAAATCAAATTGAGCTAAAATTTCTGATCTATCCTCCTCACTTAAAATTGGTCTTGATTTACCCTTAAGTTTTTTAGTTGAAGCATCGCTATTTAGACCGAGAATCAAAAAATCACATTTGTTCCTTGATTTTTGTAAATAATCTATGTGACCTGTGTGTAAAAGATCAAAACAACCATTGGTAAAACCTATTTCTTTAATTTTTTTTTTTTTAACTCCTGTATTAAATTATTTAAAGAGCAAATTTTAAATCTTTTTTTTAATTTTTGATTAACTTCATTCCTTGAAACTGTTGCGGTACCAAATTTACTTACTGCAATTCCAGCGGCCTCATTAGCTAATTTTACTGATTCTTCTAGACTATAATTTCTGAGTATCCCTGAGGCAATATATGAAACGACAGTGTCACCTGCTCCAGAAACATCAAAAACCTCTTTAGCTTTTGATGGTAAATGTAGGGTTTGTAATTTTTTGCTAACTAAAGAAATTCCATCCGAACTTTTTGTAGTGATTACATGCTGAAAACCAAAATCTTTTATAATTTTTCTTGATAACTTTTCAATTGTTTTTTGGTTCGGTATCAAATTTGACTCTGTTGCTTCAAAAAGTTCTTTAAGATTAGGTGTAATAATATCAGCATTTTTATAAATGCTTAAATCTCTATTTTTTGGATCCACAATTACTATTTTATTCTTTACCTTTGAAACTTGGATAATTTTTTCAAGCAATTCCTTAGTTAACAAACCCTTATTATAATCTGATATAATTATAATTTTAATTTGATTTAATTTTTTATAAACAATACTTAGAATTTTTTTTGTTAAATCTTTAGATATATAATCAGACTTTTCAGAATCGACTCTTAAAATCTGTTGATTTCCAGAGACAAAACGGTTTTTTTTTGTGGTGCAACGATTTTTGTCAATAATTAAGTCAAAAGTTAAATTTTTGAATTTTTTACACAAAGATTTAATAGCTTTACCATTATTATCATTTCCTATTATTGAAATTAGATGGCATTTATCACCGGCAGCAACTATATTTCTTGCTACATTACCACTTCCACCTAATATATTTATATCATCTTCCAATACTTTAAGAACAGGAATTGGTGCCTCTGGAGAGATTCTTTCAATCACACCCTTACAATAAGTGTCTAAAATAATGTCGCCAATGCAAAGTATTTTATTTGTTTTACTCAAATTTCTCTTCCTTCAACAAAGTATCAAAAAACTCAATTGTTTTTTTTAAACCCTCTTCTCTTTTAAATTTAGGTACCCAGCCAAGTTCTTTTTTTGCCTGATTAATATCAGGGCATCTTTGTTTTGGATCATCAACAGGAAGCTTTTTATTGATAATCTTAGATTTGCTACCGATCAATTCAATTATTTCTTTTGCCAACTTTAATATACTAATCTCAACAGGATTGCCAAGATTGAGTGGACCAGGAAATTTTTTTTTATCCATCATTAAAAGAATTCCTGAAACAAGGTCGTCAACATAACAAAATGATCTGGTTTGCTCACCGTTACCATAAACAGTTATATCTTGATTTGTTAAAGCTTGGATTATAAAATTTGAAACGACTCTTCCATCATTTTTTTGCATACGAGGGCCGTAGGTGTTAAAAATTCTAACAACTTTCACATTTACATTATGTTGCCTATTATAATCCCAGAAAAGGGTTTCTGCACACCTTTTACCCTCGTCATAACATGCTCTAGGTCCATTAATGCTCACTGCACCTTTATAATCCTCGGTTTGTGGATGAATTTCAGGGTCACCGTATATCTCTGAGGTTGATGCCTGAATTATTTTAGCCTTGGTTCTTTTCGCTAGTCCTAACATGTTGATTGCTCCATGAACACACGTTTTGATAGTTTGGACTGGATCATTTTGATAATGCACAGGAGAGGCTGGGCAAGCAAAATTATAAATCTCATCAACCTCTAGATAAATAGGAAAAGTAATATCATGTCTTATGAGTTCAAAATTTTTATGTCCCATAATCCTAATTAAATTATCTTTATTCCCTGTATAAAAATTATCACAACAAATAACATAATTGCCCTGATTAATTAGATTCTCACAAATAAAAGATCCTATGAAACCAGCACCCCCGGTCACTAAAATTCTTTTTTTCATTCTTCACCTCAAATTTATCTCAATTTCTAAATTTTTATTCTTTTCTAAATAAATGGCAGCCTCCTCAAAAGAAGGTGGGCCAAAAAAAACTGGAGCATTATTACTAAAACCATATTTTTCTTCTGGAATTGCAAGAAATGTATCAAATTGACCATTAGAATTCTTATCATGATATATGGCAATTGCATAGTATGATTCTTCAAGATCTTTAATAATTACACCTTTATTTATTATTTCTTTTACCTTTTTTTTAAACCCAATTTTTTTTCCATCTTTTTCTGGAAAAAACTTAGGTTCATCATATATGGCAAAATGAATAAAGCCAGACTCTTCATCAATGTTATTTACCTTTATAAGAATTTGACCAGCATTTAGTTTTGAGAACAAGAAAAAAAACAAAGTTGGAATAATGATGTTTATTTTCATATTTATAATTCTATGTTAAGTATAAATAAAATATAAATAATTAATACTAAATAATTAATGCACAATATGTACAAATTCATAACTTTATTTCTTTTTATTCTCATACCTTTATTTTCCTTTTCAAACAAAGAAAAAAAAATGACAGTAGTTGAACTGATAGAGTCATCCGAAGATACATTGAAGAAACTGGAAAAAAATATTGACATAAAAAATTTTAGAGAATATTTAGCAAAAAGTAGAGCAATTTTAATATTTCCTGAAATATATGAAGGAAGTTTTCTTTTTGGTGCAAAAGGTGGAAATGGTGTTCTTATAATTAAAAGAGGGCAGTTTTTTACTGGTCCTTTTTTCTACTCACTTGGTGGAATAAGCTTTGGACTCCAAGCTGGAGCAAAATCTGGAAAAGTTGTAATGACAATAATGACAAATAGAGGGCTTAAGTCAATATTAAAAGAAAGGGTAAAGTTAGGAGTAGATGTCGACGCTGTTGTAGTTGAAGGAGGAGTTGGTTATTCGGCTGAAAGTACCCTAAGGTTGGCAGACGTTTACTCGTTTTCTGATAATAAAGGATTGTTTTTAGGTACATCAATTGAAGGCTCGTATGTACAACCAAGAAATGATTTAAATGAAATTGTTCATGGAAAGAAACTTGATTCTGATGATATTTTAAGAATTACAAGCTCTAAAGAAGAAATTAATGATCTATCTAAAATAATTTCAAGAATAACTAAGAATGCAAAAAAAACAAACTAAAGCCTTAGTAATTTGTGGGCATGGTTCCTCTGTTAATTTATATAAAAACGATTTTAAAAAAAGCTTCAACACGATAAGAAATGTTATAAAAGCTAATTGTTTTTTTTGTTTTATTGAAAAGAATAAACCATCTATTGATGAATGCCTAAAAATTTTAAAAAAGGATGGTTATACTACAATCTTTTTTTTTCCGTTCCTAATTTTTCATGGAAAACACTTTGAAAGAGATATCAAATTAAGGTTAAAAAAATTAGCCAAAAGTCTAGAGTTAAAAATTATTTTAATTGATAAAATTTCTTTAATAAATGATGTTTTACCAATAATGTCAAAAAAAATTAAAAAGTTGTTAAAAAAAAACAGAACAAATATCCTAGCTACTTTTTGTTCCACAAGTAAAAATACAAACGTTGTTAAGGAGCTTGAGGCATACACATCTGAAATAGGAAATCTTAAAGGTATAAAAAAAGTTTTTTCAAATTTTGTTGGTAATGAAAATTCTTTTCTTTCAAAAATAAATGAGATTAATCATGAGAAATCTTTTTTAATTATTCATCCAATTTTTCTTTTTGAGGGATATTTACAGAAAAAAAATCTTGATTTTTTTACTAAGATAGAAAATAAGGAAATTTATATTTTGAGTACACTTATGAAAATAAATGATATTGACTCAATGATTGTTAAAAAATTAAAAAGTTTTTTTTAAACTATCAATTAATTCTTTGACATAACTATCTCTTGAATCATTCGCATAATCAAAAATCGTTTTACCACTATAATCACTGATATTTATTTGAAGGTCCTCTACAATTTTACTATTTGACAATAATTTTATTGCATCGACATTCAAATTTTCAATAGCATGCATCATAGGCGTCATGCCGATTCTGTCTTGGGAGTTGACATCAGCACCATTAGAAATAAGCAATTTAAGAAGTTTAGATTTTTGGCTTTTAATATAAAAAGTAAGTAAAGAAGTTTTATTAAGAATATTACGAGAAATATCAGCATCATTCTTCAACAACAAATTAAACATTTTTTCATCGTCATTACCGAGTGAGTAAGCAAGGGGTGACATTTTTTCGCTATCAATTAGATTAGATGAGACTCCTTTTTCAAACATTTCAACAACTTTATCGTAATCCGATTTTTTTACAGCAGTAAAAAAAACAGATTCTAAAAAGATATCGCTATCATCAAAGGCCAGTGAATTTGAAAAAAAAAATAGTGCGTATAAAAATATTGAGATTCTTTTAATATTTTTTTTTATCATAAAAAGTTTATTCTAATAAAGTATACTTACACAAAAAATGAAAAAAATCTATATTATAGGATCAAACCCAAATGATTTTTTTGATCTGACTTTGCAGAGTTTCAAAATTTTATCTAAGTCAAACTTAATTATTCTATCAAAAAAGTTTAATAATAATTTTTTTAAAATTCTGACTGATAATAATAAGAAATTTCTTATTGAAGAGGAAATTGTTCCTTCTACGGAACAATTACAAAAAGAGATTTATAAATTATTTTCAAAGTATAATAAAATTGCACATTTGATCGTCGGTGATTCATATTTGTTCTCCGAAAATGAAAATGAACGTTTTTTTAAAATGAAAAAAATAGAAGTTGAAAAATTTTTGGGAATTCCAGAAATTATAAATTATTTAAATAATAAAAAATATTTTTTAACCAACAGAAAAAGAAATTCATCTGTGATTTTTTTTTCACCATTGTCAGAAATTGACTGTGAAAAATTACTAAGTATGACTAGGCTAGATAAGTTAGTTATAAAGATCCCTAGTAAATTAATACTTGAAAATATTTTAAAAATTTTAAAAAAAAATGATTTTAAAAGTTTTAATTACAGGATATTTTTTAATTCTAAAGAGTTAAAATCTGAGAAAAATATTAAATTAATTGGAAGAAATAATTATCTTTATATAATTTTGGAACATGTCTAAGTATAAAGTTTATTTTAAAAAGAACCTCTATATGATGGTTATTTTTATTTTTGTAATTTTAATTGGTTTTTTTTTAACTAATCACTATTTGGTTGTAAATAATATCCCAAAAAATTCTCTTGGAGGTAGTTTTGTATTAACCGATCATAATGGGAATATTTTTAAATCAAAAGAAATTAAAAAAAAAAAACTTATTTATTTTGGATATGCATATTGTCCAGACATTTGTCCTTTTGATTTACTAAGGATATCAAAAATTTTTGAATCTAACATTCAACTTAAAGGACAATATCAACCATTGTTTATAACTGTGGATCCAGAAAGAGACACTGTTGAAAAATTAAGAATCTTTATGGAAAATTTTGATGCTAGCATTCTAGCTCTTACTGGGAGCGACAAACAAATTAATGAGGTGATAAAAAAATTTAGAATTTATGTAAAAATTAATAAAAAAAATTTACAAGACGATGATTATTTAATTGATCACAGCTCACTTATTTTTCTTCTTGATGAAAATGACAACCTTCTGAAATTTTTTAGACCTCAAGAATTAAATTTAGACTCTATTTTCTAAAACCTTAGAAAAGATTATCCAAAATTCTCTCAAATACACTCTTTTGCTGATTAAGTCTTTGACTTTTAGAAATTATTCTTTTTATTCTATCATCATTTTTTATTGTTTTTTTTGTATCATCCTTAGCGTAGTACAAGGATTTTTTTGGCACACCTTGATGCGCTTTTTTCATAAAGTCACTCCATAAAATTGCTGGAGCTGTGCCTCCAGTTATATCATTCATTGATGAATCGTCATCATTACCAAACCAAACGCCAACAACCAAATCTGAGGTAAAACCAATAAACCAAGCATCTCTTAGTGATTGACTAGTCCCAGTTTTTCCAGCAGCAGGACGATCAATTCTGGCTTTTTTTCCTGTACCACTTTTGATTGTTGTCTCCATCATCTCTGTCATGGTAGAAACAACGGAGGATTCAAGTATTTTTCCTGGACCGGATCCTTCTCTCATAAAAAGAATTTTTCCAGATGTGTTTTCAATAGATCTGATCCCATGAACAAAAGTGCCTTTTCCATTGTTTGCTAGAACATTATAAGCAGCTGTTAATTCTAAAAGATTTACTTCTGACGTTCCAAGAGCAATTGATGGAGAATCTAATAACGGACTATTAACTCCGAGAGATCTTGCTAAATCTATAACGTTTTCTCTACCAATATTTTCTGATAATTTAACCGCGACAGTATTAATTGATTTAGAGAAAGCCTCTCTTAAAGACACCTCCCCAACATATTCTTTCTTATAATTTTTGGGAGACCAGCCATTAATATCTATTTCTGAATCAAGCATTACATCATCAGGCAAAAAACCATTTTTTAATCCTGCTAAATATACGAAGATTTTAAATGCTGAACCAGGTTGTCTTTGTGCTTGTGTAACTCTATTAAATTGCGAGTCACCGTAATCTCGACCACCTATCATTGCTAAAATTTCTCCTTTTAAACTTAATGCAACTAATGCTGATTGATCAGCTGATTGAAAATCTGAAGTTATCTTATTAACGGAATTTTCTGCTAAATCTTGTAACTTTACATCCAATGTTGTTCTAACTATAAGATCCTCTTTAATTTCTCCTAAATAGGATTTAACTCTAGGTAAAAGCCAGTCTACAAAATAACGCGTACTTTTGGGTGCAGAAGTAAATTTATCATATTTATTATTATTAAATCTTGCCTCTTGAACATTCTTTAAAGTAATTAATTTATTTTTAGCCATGTTTTCCAAAACTTTTGTTGTTCTTATTCTTGAAAGTTTTTCATTAGAAATTGGATTATATCTTGATGGTGCTTTTAGAAGGCTTGCTATTAAAGCACATTCATACAAGTTGAGTTCTTCAACTTTTTTATTAAAATATTTCTCTGATGCAGCTTGTACCCCATATGTTCCAGAGCCAAGATACACCCTATTTAAGTAAATACTAAGGATTTGTTCTTTAGTGAATCTCATCTCCAACCAAAAACTTAAAATTAGCTCATGAAGTTTCCTTGTAAAAGATCTTTCTGGAGTTAAAAAAAGATTTTTAGCAAGCTGTTGAGTAATGGTACTCCCCCCTTGAATTATTTTTCCTGCCTTTAGATTAACGTAAGTCGCTCTTAAAATTCCCCGTAAATCAATACCTATATGTGAAAAAAAACTTTTATCCTCAGTTATTATTACTGCGTTTATTAAATTTCTTGGTAAATTCTTGTATTGAATAGTTTGACCATAAATATCACCATAAGAAGCAATTATCCTTCCTTGCTTATCTAAAAAAGTAATACTAGGCTGTCTTGAGATTTGTATAGACTCTGTCTCAGGCAGATTTAGTAAAGACCAAGTCACTGCTATACTCATGAAGAGTATTAACCAGATAAGTAGTAAAAAAAACCATTTAAAGACCCTCACAGTCTTAGATTTCCAACAAATTCATTATCAGAAAAAAATTTCTAAACATCCAAGTTTGATACTTTTCTTGCATTAGATTGGATAAAAATTTTTCTTTTTTCAACATCATCGCCCATTAATTCCTCAAAAATTTCATCGGCCCTTTGAGCATCGTTTACATCAACCTTAAGAATTGATCTAAACTCGGGATCAAGCGTTGTTTCCCATAGTTGATCTGGGTTCATTTCTCCTAATCCCTTATAGCGTTGAAGAGCTAAACCTTTCTTTGATCGATCAAACCCATTCTTGAGAAGATCTTTAGGTGTAAAAATTTCAAATTCTTCTTCATCTACTTTCAATATAGAATTGCTCAAAAAATGCTCTTGAATTAAATCACTAAATCTCTTTAAATTTTGAAATTCCAAATTATTAAATTCGTTTAAACTTAATGAAAACCTCTCAACAACCTTATTATCAGTTTTCAAAAAAGTTATAATTTCTCCACCTCTAAAATCAGAAGACCAAACTGAATCATTAAAATTTAATCTTTTAAGGAGATAATCTATAGTTTTTTTTGCTTTATCTTGAGAATCAAAATTTTGCACATTAAAAAAATTTGATATTGTGCACTGTTCTAGGAGAAAATAGTAGCTTTCGTTTCCGTTAGAAATTTGATTCAATTGCTTGTCTAGATTAATTAGAGCTGAGAAAATATTAGCTAAATCTTTTCCTTTTATCGCAGCCCCAGATTTTTGGGTAAGAACCGACTGTTCTATAAGATCATTTATTAAAAAATCTTCTAACTCTTTGTCATCTTTTAAATATAATTCAACTTTTCCTTTTTTAACTCTATAAAGAGGTGGTTGAGCTATGTAGATAAACCCATTCTTAACCAAATCTGGCATATGCCTATAAAAAAAAGTCAATAATAACGTTCTAATATGTGATCCATCAACATCAGCATCTGTCATAATAATTATTTTATGGTAACGTAAATCTTCAATTTTAAAATCCGGCTTAAAACCTGTACCCAAGGCTTGTATAAGTGTTGCAATTTCTGCAGAACTTACTGCCTTATCAGGTCTAGCTTTTTCAGTATTTAAGATTTTTCCCTTCAAGGGTAGTACTGCTTGATTCTTTCTATCTCTTGCTTGTTTGGCTGAACCACCTGCCGAATCACCCTCTACAATAAATAACTCGCAATTCTCTGCAATTTTGTCCTGACAGTCTGCTAATTTTCCTGGCAAAGAACTTATTTCAAATCCAGAATTTTTTCTTGAAACCTCTCGTGCTTTCCTAGCTGCTTCTCTGGCAGCAGCGGCTTCAAAAATTTTTGTTATTACAACTTTTGCTTCTTTCGGATTTTCTTCAAACCAATTACTTAAGTTTTCAGAAACTAATGATTCAACAACTGGTCTCACCTCCGACGAAACTAATTTGTCTTTAGTCTGTGAAGAAAATTTAGGATCGGGTACTTTTACAGAAAGGATACAAGTAAGTCCCTCTCTTGAATCTTCACCAGTAAGAGAAATTTTTTCTTTCTTCATCAGTCCTAAATCTGATATTGCTGAATTTACTGTCCTTGTCAGTGCTGACCGAAAGCCAGCTAAATGCGTACCACCATCTCTTTGAGGAATGTTGTTAGTAAAAACCAAACAGTGTTCATAGTAAGATTTATTCCATTGAAGTGCTAGCTCAATTGTAATGTTTTCACTAGAACTTTTAAAAAATATTGGGTTGCCAATTATAGATTCCCTCGATTTGTCAAGAAAAGAAACATAACCTTTTAGTCCTCCTCTTGAAGAAAGCTCAGAGATTTTTTCTTCACTCCCTCTTTGGTCTATCAACTTTATAGTTAATCCTGAATTTAGAAAGGCCAATTCACGAAGACGTGACTCAAGTTTGTTAAAATCAAATTTTGTAAGAGTAAAGGTATCTTTTGAAGGCAAAAAAGTAATTTCTGTTCCACTTTCACTTGTAGTACCAATTTCTTTAAGAGGAAATTCTGGTTCTCCATTTAAAAATTTTATAAAATATTTTTTTCCTTCTCTACAGATTGTTAATTCAAGTTTTTCTGATAAAGCATTAACTACTGATACTCCAACTCCGTGGAGGCCACCAGAAACTTTATAAGAATTTTGGTCAAATTTACCTCCGGCATGTAATTGGGTCATTATAACTTGTGCTGCAGATACACCCTCCTCTTCATGAAGACTTGTTGGAATTCCTCTTCCGTTATCAATGACAGTTATTGAATCATCTTTATTTAATTTAACAAAAATAGAATTACAAAAACCAGCTAAAGCCTCGTCAATAGAATTGTCTACAACCTCATAGACCATGTGATGAAGTCCAGAGCCATCATCCGTGTCACCAATATACATTCCGGGTCTTTTCCTTACAGCGTCTAGACCTTTTAGAACCTTTATGGATCCAGCATCATATTCTGTTGTATTTTGATTAAAGTTTTTTACTTCCAAATTTGTACCTTAAATAAACTATCTTATTATATATTATTATTAAAAACTTTAAACCTTTTATCATCAATATTTATCTTGTGAACCATTTGATTCAGATAAGAATCTTGAGTTACCCAATCATTTCTTACATCCGTAATTAATGTTTGCACCTTAAGATCATTTAATTTTTCTAAAACCATCAAAACATGTTTTCTATCTAAAAATGAAAAAACATCATCAAGCAAGAAAATGATTCCAAAATCCTTTTTATTTTCCAGAGATTTAATGAAAGAAAATATTAATGAGAATATTATCATCTTTTGTTCTCCCGTAGAATGAGTTTTAGCCTCTGACCCTGAAATACTGTCATAAATAATTAAATCCGTCTGATTTGCACTAAAATTAGTTTTTCCAGTTAAAAGATCCTTTTTACGGTTTTGTTCTAATTTTTTAACAAAAAAATCTTCAACTTCAACAGCTGGTTTCTTAAGTAATAAAGAATCTATCTCTCCGTTTAATTTAATTGATAATGCAGAGGAACTAAATTTACTTAAATTTAAATTTAGTTGTTTGATGAAATTTCTTCGTGCATCACATATTATTATACCAGAGGAAGCAAGTCGTTGCTCAACTAATTTTAACCACTTAGATGAAATTTCACTCCATCTCTTTAATATTTTCATTCTCTCTTTTTTATATTTTTCGTATAATAATATAAATTTCTTAAAATTTTTATCTGTAGAAAGAATCATTTGATCAATAAATTTTCTTCTTTCCTCTGGACTATTCTGAAACAAAAAAGTTGTTTTTGGAACAACCCAAAAAATATTTAAATATTTTTTTACCTCATCCTTTGACCTAATACCATCTACGTTAAAAATCTTTTTAAAACTATCAAAACTTTTTCCTAACCCAAGACCCATTTTGATAATTTCTTCATTTATACGACAAACTAAATTAACACCAAACAATTCACCTGATTTGTTCATGTTTTTTCTAACTATTTCTTTTAAACTAGTTTTTTTTAAGCCAGTGGTTGAGTTAAAAAGAGAGATAGATTCTAAAATGTTAGTTTTTCCAGAACCATTTTTTCCGCTAATCAAAATAATATTTTTATCTAATTCGAGCTCAATAAATTTGTGATTTCGATAATTATGTAATGTTATCTTTTCAATTCTAACATTAGATTTCATAAATAGGTTATGCTCTCATCTGCATAATTAAAAAGATGCTATTTGTTAGAGAATCACTTTCAATAATAGTTGGTGCAGTTTTCTCTGAAAAATGAAACTTTACTTTTCCATTTTTAATAATATTAAGAACATCTAAAATATATCTAGCGTTAAAATTTATTGATATTTGTGTGCCGTTAAAGTCAACTGCCAAGTTTTCGGTTCCAATTGATTTATCATTTCCGAAAGAACTAACAGTACAATTGTTATTATCAATCTGGAACTTTACTGTTCTTAGCTTGTCATCAGATATTGTTGAAACTCTGTCTATTGTTTCACTAAAGCTTTTACAATCTACTATCATTGTCTTATTATTATCCTTGGGAATAACACTTTCGTAATCAGGAAAAGAGGCGTTAATTAATTTGGTAATAATTTGTACGTTCTCAAATACTGCCTTCATTCTAGTTTTTGAAAAAAATAATTGTACTTCTTCATTAAAGTCTTCAAGTATTTTTGAAATTTCTATGACAGATTTTTTTGGAATGATTACTCCATCAAATTTATCACTAAAATTACCTTTAAATGAAGACTTCGCTAGCCTATGCCCATCTGTAGCTACTGCTAAAACTAATTCCCCACTGGTGTGTAAAAAAATACCATTTAAATATTGTCTTGACTCATCCAACCCCATGCAAAATTTAGAACTATTAATTAATTGTTTTAATTGATTAGCCTTCAACTTTATTTCCAGATCTAAATTATTTGAATCCATCACTGGAAAATCTTCAACAGGTAAGGTTGGTAAAGAAAATTTTGATTTTCCAAAGAAAACAAATACAGAGTTATTTTTTTCATCCTTCTTTATTGTAATTTGTGCGGGCTCAGGAGCTTTTCGTATTATCTCAAAAAAAAGTTGAGAGGGGATTGTTACCCCACCAACTTGCAAAACATTTGCAGATAAACTTTCTGACAACTCTAGAGCTAAGTCCGTGGCTGATAAAGTTAGGCCACCCTCGATAGCGTTAATTTTAATATTAGATAGAA